>Ga0209369_1000049_pt1 | contig 286364 bp, 290 predicted proteins | sample EBPBio142010_DNA_FD_185865 | JGI IMG/M metagenome (GOLD analysis project Ga0209369, IMG submission 185865) | Wastewater treatment Type I Accumulibacter community from EBPR Bioreactor in Madison, WI, USA - Reactor 1_10/4/2010_ DNA (SPAdes)... | ecosystem: Engineered > Bioreactor > EBPR >...
GCGAAGGCGGCCGTACCGTTGGCGCCGGCGTCGTGGCCAAGATCCTCGAGTAGTCCTCGACCGATCTGACGACTAGACGAACAGAGGCCCCGCCGGAGCAATCCGGCGGGGCTTTTTCTTTGTGTGAAAGGCGGGCAGACAGACGACATGACCCAAACGGACATCGTCATCATCGGGGGCGGCCACAACGGCTTGGTCTGCGCCTGGTATCTGGCCCGGCGCGGCCTGAAGGTGGTGGTGCTGGAAAAGCGGGACGTCGTCGGCGGTGCGGCGGTGACCGAGGAGTTCCATCCGGGCTTCCGCAACTCCACCGCCAGCTACACCGTCAGCCTTTTGAACCCGCGCGTGATCGCCGACATGGACCTGGCCCGCCATGGGCTGAGGGTCGTCGAGCGGCGGGCGTCGAACTTTCTGCCGCTGAATGACCGCGAGTATCTGCTGACCGGCGAGGGGCGAACCTATGACGAGGTGGCCAAGTTCTCGCGAAAGGACGCGGACCGGCTGGACGCCTACGCCGACCGGCTGGAAATCATCGCCGAGGTCCTGAGAGATCTGGTGCTCAAGGCACCACCGAACATGACCGAAGGCGGTCTGCTGACGGCTCTGCCAGAGCTGATCAAGGCTGGCGGCGTCGGGCGCAGGATGGGTCGGTTAGGCACCACGGGGCGGCGCGATCTGCTGGACTTGTTCACCAAATCGGCGGGCGACTGGCTGGATGGCTGGTTTGAGAGCGACCCGATCAAGGCCTGCTACGGCTTTGATTCGATCGTGGGAAACTACGCCAGCCCCTATGCGGCCGGGTCGGCCTATGTGCTGCTGCACCATGTTTTTGGCGAGGTGAACGGCAAGAAGGGCACCTGGGGCCACGCCGTCGGCGGCATGGGGGCCATTACCCAGGCCATGGCGGCGGCCTGTGCCGAGGCGGGTGTTGAGGTCCGCCTCGACAGTCCTGTGCGGGAGATCTTGACCGAGGGGGGACGCACGACGGGCGTGGTCACAGAAGCGGGAGAGCGAATTTTGGCCCGGACTGTCGTCGCCAATGTTCATCCGCGACTGCTGTACGAGCGTCTGATGGATCCCGCAGCTCTGCCAGCGGACTTCCGTGAACGCATAGGGCGCTATGCGTCAGGGTCGGGTACCTTCCGCATGAATGTGGCTCTATCAGAGCTGCCGCGTTTCGCCTGCCTGCCGGAGGCGGGAGATCACCTGACGGCGGGGATCATCATGGCCCCCAGCCTGAAATACATGGACGAGGCCTGGCTGGACGCGCGCCGTCACGGCTGGTCGCAAAAGCCGATCATCGAAATGCTGATCCCCTCGACGCTGGACGACAGCCTGGCCCCGGCGGGGCGGCACGTCGCCAGCCTGTTCTGCCAGCACGTCGAGCCGGGGTTGGCCTGGGACCTGCATCGGGACGCCGTGGCGCAACTGATGATCGAGACGGTTGACGGCTATGCGCCGGGCTTCAAGGCCTCGGTGCTGGGGTATGAGGCGAACTCACCACTGGATCTGGAGCGCAAGTTCGGCCTGATCGGTGGCGATATTTTTCACGGCAAGCTGTCGCTGGATCAACTGTTCAGCGCCCGGCCTGTGCTGGGACACGGCAACTATCGGGGGCCGGCCGCGGGTCTTTATATGTGTGGAGCCGGCACTCATCCTGGCGGCGGCGTGACCGGCGCGCCGGGCCACAATGCGGCGCGCGAAATTCTGAAGGACCTGGGTCGCTGAAACCCTTGGTTTAGAAGATCAAAAGGGCTATCTAGCGGGCATGAGCAATCCCGTTATTACCGGTATGAAACGCGGCTTCGTCATGCGCTGTCCTGAGTGCGGCAGAGGCAAGCTGTTCCGCTCCTATCTCAAGGTCGATCCGACCTGCGATGCCTGCGGTCACGACAACAGCCAGTACAAGGCCGACGACGGGCCAGCCTATTTCACCATGCTGATTATCGGCCATGTGGTGATCGCGCCGCTGCTGTTCTTTGAAGTGGTCTGGCAGGCCAATCCACTGATCGTGCTGGCCTTGATGCTGCCGTTCCTGGCTCTGGTGACGCTGGCTGCCTTGCCGATCATCAAGGGCGGGGTGGTCGGTGCCCTGTGGGGCCTGAGGATGAAGGGCGATCACCGCTAGGGTGTTGGCCCGTGAGATCGTCGACTGGATGATCGGAGAATGGTGGACGCGACAGGGATTGAACCTGTGACCCCCTCGGTGTGAACGAGGTGCTCTACCGCTGAGCTACGCGTCCCTGGCCGCATCGGCGGGAGGCGGGTGAATAGCCCGCGACGCGCCCGCGATCAAGCGACGATCAGGCTTTCCAGCGCCGCGCGAACGGCGACCGGGATTGGCACTGGCCGGCGGGTCTGGCGATCGACATAGACATGGACGAACCAGCCATCCGCAGCGGCATCGTCCTGACCCTCTGAAAACAGGGCCAGGGCATAGCGCACGCTCGAATTTCCAAGCCTTTCCACCCGCAGGGCGACCTCGACCGTTTCGGGAAAGGAGAGGGCCGCGTGGTAGCGGCAGCCGGTTTCGATCACCAGGCCGATGGCGTTGCTCGCAGATGGATCCAGCAGTCCTCGTTCGATCAACCAGGCATTCACTGCTGTGTCGAAGAAGCCATAGTAGGCTGCGTTATTGACGTGGCCATAGATGTCGTTATCGGCCCAGCGCGTCGGCGCAGGACGAAGGACGGCGAACTGGTCGCGGGTCGGGAGGGCGGCGGTCATGGCGCGGGTATGGCGCCATCCTGGCCAAGACACCATCGCGGGGGTCGACGGTGTTCAAGAGCTGGCCTAGGGGTGGGAGCGCGCGAGCGTGGCGGAATTGGTAGACGCAAGGGACTTAAAATCCCTCGGCCTCGGTCATGTGGGTTCGAGTCCCACCGCTCGCACCAACGCGTTACTGTATAAAGTTGCCGTACGGTAATGTTGTGAAATGCAGCTTCCAGCTCACAAGAGGATTGACGCCGCCAAACCGTGTTATGGTACGGTGATCTACATTTGGGCGTGAACGAGAGCGGGAATGTCGGGGCCGGATTACGATCAAGCGGACACTGAAGCCGCTGTGCGCATTGACGGGCGTGTTAAATGGTTCGATCCGGGAAAGGGTTACGGCTTCATCGTACCGGAAGATCCGTCCGTGACCGACAACAAGGACGTCTTGCTGCACGTCTCGAGCCTGAAGGACTTCGGCCACGATTCGGCGGATGAAGGCGCGGCGATCAGCTGTGATGTGATTCGTCGCCCCAAGGGTTGGCAGGTTTCGACCATCTATGACCTTGGCGAGGGCGAGGCCGTCGTGACCGGCGAGCGCGCCCAGGTGCGCAGCACGGGTTACGAGGGCCTGAAGCGCGACATGGCCCCGCGCGCGAGACGCGCTCCGCCCGAGCCCTATGACGGCCCGGCTGAACGCGTAGTGGTCAAATGGTTCAATCGAACCAAGGGCTACGGCTTTGTCGTGCGCGACGGTGATGACGCCGACATTTTCGTTCACATCGAGACGCTGCGCCGGTGCGGGCTTGACGATCTCCAGCCGGGAGAGGAAGTGGAAGTGCGTTTCGCCCGGGGCCCCAAGGGCCTGGTGGTGGCGGAGATCGCGTCGAACTAGTCCTTAGCCTGGAGAGGTTCTGATGTCTGGGATCGTTCGCCTTGGTGTTGTCGCCCTGATCGCAGGCCTCGGCCTGGTCGGGTGTTCGAGTGGTCGTGGCGACGGAGCGCGGTCGGCAGACGGTGCGGTAACCGAGGCCCTGACCATCGTGACAGGTACGGGTCGCCACGCCTTTCAGGTCGAAATCGCCGACGACGAGAGGGAGCGTCAGCGTGGTCTGATGTTCCGCCCGCCGCTGGCCGACGATCGCGGGATGCTGTTTGAATTTCCGGAGGCTTCTGAGCAGTCGTTCTGGATGCACAATACGCCCAGTTCGCTGGATATTCTCTATATCGCGCCGGACGGTCGTATCATCTCGATCGCGCGCAATACGACGCCGAATTCGGATACGCCGATCCCCTCGAACGGAGCGGCCAGCGGCGTGCTGGAACTGCGCGCGGGGCGCGCTGCCGAGATCGGCGCCGACCCTGGCGATCAGGTCGAACATCCGTTTTTCGGTAACGACTAGCGCAGGTCTCCGGGCCGTGGCAGAAGCGGCCTTCGCCGAGGTGTTCCGGGGCGTAGCGCAGCCTGGTAGCGCATCTGCTTTGGGAGCAGAGGGTCGCAGGTTCGAATCCTGCCGCCCCGACCACCGACGACGACGACTGGAGACGAGATCATGCTGGCCCGCATTTACAAGCCCGCCAAGACCGCCATGCAGTCGGGCAAGGCCAAGACCCATAGCTGGGTTCTGGAGTTCGCGCCCGCGTCGGCGCGCACGATTGATCCGCTTATGGGGTGGACCAGCTCGGGTGATATGAACGGCCAGGTTCGGCTCAAGTTCGAAACCCAGGCTGAGGCCGTGGCCTATGCCGAGCGCCACGGTATTGCGTTCGAGCTGTTCGAGCCGCAGACGCCTCCCGTGATCATCAAGGCCTATGCCGACAATTTTGCGACCCATCGCAAGCAGCCCTGGACGCATTGACGCCCCTGGCCGCACGTTGAAAGACACGCGTTCCGCCGAGCTGACAGTATCCACGGATCGGCACGCGCCCAAGAGCGCCCGTAGCTCAACCGGATAGAGCATCCGCCTTCTAAGCGGACGGTTGCAGGTTCGAGTCCTGCCGGGCGCGCCAAACCTTTTTCTTCGCCTGAGAAGTCGTATAAGGCCTTGAAAGGCATAGATAAAATGCCGTTTCGAATGCCTCCTTTCGGGTCATAGGCAAACTGCTGCGGAAATGTGAGTCTGAGGGCCAATTTTCGGTCCTCAATGCTACCGTTATTCCAAAGATTCCAAGGGCTTGCGAGAAACGCCAAGGCGTTTCGAAAAGTTTCGTCGAAGTCCTTTTTCGGCTGACCGGCTTGAGCCATTTTCTCCCGCAAAAGCAACTTGTTCGACTCAAGCTCGGCGATGCGCCGTTCGTATGCGGCGATCACCGTGGGGCTATCAGCATCGACGATCCGGTCGAGAAGCTGTTCGATCTTGCGGTCAACTTCACCCAGCTCTTTTTCGATCACTTTGCGCGATTGTTCGGCGTTCAGAGCTTGGCGGTTCCACGCATTGCGGAGCGCAGCCGTAGCGAGGTCGATGAGCTGCTTGGCTGGCGTGATCGCTTTCAGCATTTCCTCGAAAGCACCTTCGACCTTGGCGCGCGCATAGGATTTACCGCGCACTTCGCACTCCCGCTGTCTGCACAGATAATAGGGATAGGCAGCGCCCATGCGGCCCTTGCTCCAATTCGCGGTAAGCGGATGCCCACATGACGGGCAGCACACATGGCCGCGCAGCGGAAAGTCGCTACTGACATCGGCGCGGGCAGCGCCGCGCGCCTTGCCCTTCAAGCGATCCTGAATCGCGTTGAAGATTTCGATTGTGACAAGCGGCTCATGCTTGCCCAGACGAGGTGCGAGATTCCATGACGGGACATGGACGATGCCCGCATAGAGCGCATTCGTCAGAATCTGTTTCACGCGCTCGTTCGAGACTTTGCCATTGCGCATCTTCGGCACCGCCGGTTGCGCTTCGAGAAAGCGCATCACTTCGGCTTGGCTGGCAAAGCGCCCGCTCGCATAGCTTTCGAGGGCTTCCTGTATGATCGAGGCCAGAGGCTCATTGCGAACAAGGATTTTACCGCCGCTCGACCAACGGGCATATTTGAAGCCCCAAGGGGCTTGGAATGTCCAAAAGCCTTGCTGCACCCGCGCCGTCATGCGGTTGAGGGTTTGCTCGGCATTCTTTTGACGCGCGTGCTGGCTCACGCAGGCCAGTAGGTTCTCGACGAGCTTGCTGTCGCTATCCTCACCAAACTCGATTGACGGGGATTCCAGCGTCGCGCCTGTCGATCCGATATCCGCGCGAAGCTGCAAATGCGCTTCGATCCCGCGCGCAAGGCGCGAGATGTCATCGATCACGACGACATGGGAGTGTTTGCGGGTAGAGCGCAGAAATTTGAGCATCGCATCCATGCCCGGACGCTTGACGAGGCTGCCCGACATATCATCCTTGAACACTTGGACGACTTCGTAGCCCTTATGCTCGCAATATTGGCGGCAACGCTGCTCCTGCGACGATAATCCGTCAGTCCTGATTGTTTGCTGTGCCGATGATACGCGGCAATACAAAACGGCTTTCTTTGTCTGTATATCTGTCATGGCGCTAAATCCGTGTTCTTGTTTTCGGTGATCGCGCCCTCATGCTTGAGGTCAACTGTCATGGCAGTGCCAAGAAGCTCGATCTTACCACCTTCACCGGCATTTTGGGAAGAGTCGATCTCGCGGACACGACGCGCAAGCTGCTCTGGATGCGCGCCCCATGCGGCATCGACAAAGGCTTGCATCATGCTGACGACAACGAGAATGGCATCATCCTTCTGCTGGTCGGTCATTCCTTCAATATCGGCGACAAGCGCACGATATTGATCAAATTCAGCAGACGAAATTCCAACAATCTCATTCATCACAATCACCATCACGACTGTGCTTGGAATACCCCAAGCAGCGTGAAAGTGATTTTGGTCTATGATCGAAACCAACGTGGGGGAAACTGGAATGTCATCATCAGTTTGCGCCACATTATATTATAATTATACGCACATTTATATCAAAATTGCAAGATTATCCGCAGATTTCTGCGATTTTTTGGCAGCTAGCGCCCCATCTCATCGCGTTTGCGGCCCGCCATGCGATCAGCCACGCGATCAATGCGATTCATGTTTTTCATGTGCCGATGTGCCGACATCTTTTCCGCAGCGCGCATGAGATGCGCATTGCGATCATTCGCCGACCATGACGGTTGCAGCGTGGGCGCATTGCCTTCGCGTTTGAGCAACCGATCATAGAATTGGTTTGTCCATTGGCGTTCGCAACGCTCGAACGACGCTTTCGCAAATTCCGCTACGCGCTCGCGTTTGGACTCGACGGCCGCATCGCGCGCCGTCTGCGATGCGCGCGCATTGAATGTGGGGGTGACTGCGCTCATTGAAATTCTCCCCGATGGAGCGAACGCACATCGCCGAGTTGCGAAGCCCACGGATCGACGACGAAGAACGGCACGCAGTCCGAGACGATCAGATGCGACATGGTGGCGACCTTGATAATCTGGCGAGACACGCCGAGGCCGATGATGTCCTCTGCCTGCAACACGCTGCGCTTCGTTTCGCCAAGATTGGCGGCAGCGGTTTCGACCGTGCCGCCATTATGAGAGACGCCGCGATTGAGGATGGTCTTATTGCCCGACCAGAGTTCGACATCACGGATGAGATCAGGCTCCGAGATCGACCGCATCGTCACGATGGCGGCCTGATCCTCAAATTCCTTTGCCAGCACTTCCGGCCAGCGTTCGCGAAGGCTGAATCTGCCTTGCGCGAAAAACCAGAGCTGGATGCCTTTTGACCGATAAAGCCGCGTCGCCTTCGGCACGGCGTTGATCGGCGGGAGCTGCGCAAATTCATCGAGGATGAAAGTCGTGCGCACCGGCCCGCGCTCTTTCGCGATAGCTTCAATCGCATAGTTCACGATCAGGGAAATCCACGGCGCGCCAACGTCGAGCTTTTCCGATGGCAGCATGAGAAAGACCGTCACAGGTTCATGTTTGAGTGTAGCGAATGAGAACTCATTGGCGTTTGTTGAGATCGCAAGCGCGCTGTCGGGTGCGAATGGAGCCAACGCGTCCGCGAGCGCGGACTTGTAAGCCTCCCATTGTTTCGGCGCATCGCTGCGCACGAGATTGAAGCTCGCGGCACGGCCTTCGATGGATGCGACGCCACAGCTTTCCATCATCGCGAATTGCGCACCGAGATCGAAGCCGGAAGAGTTCGCGAACGACCAGAGGCGCGCAGGGGTGCAGTTTTCGGGATCGAAGAGCGCCAGATATTCCAGCACGGTCGCGGTCAGGCGCAATGCGCCGCTGCGCACCCATTCCTCGCCGCTCGCCTTAATCGGACGAGGGATCAGGATGTGCGCGATTTCGGATGCTTCGGAATCGATGCGCGCTCCGCTTCGCACGATATCCACCAGCAGATGAAACGGATTGATCTTGGTGTTCGCAAACCCATCGCCGTTGATGCCGTATGGATTGAGGAACACGATCCTTTGACCAAGCGTGTCGCGGCGATGCGCCGCTGACACGAAGGCGTTCTCTCCATCTTTCGGATCGCACACGATCAGCGAGCGGTCACGAAGATGCGCGAGATTGGGTAGGATCAGATCGCGACCCTTGCCCGCACCAGTGCGCGCATAGGTGAGCAGCGGGCCATCGCCCGTAAATTGCAAAAGGCGGCCATCAAGGCCGCCCAAGAAAATCCCATCATCGCCGAAGAGGCCGCTGGCGCATGTATCATGCAGCGTCGCGAGCCTTCCATCGCCGAGCGCGCCCGAAGGTTTCGCGCGGCGCATCGCCTCTTTCATCACGCGCGCGTCATGGCGCGCGCGTGCCTTCTCATCTTCCTCGATGGTCTGCCGATGCACGGCCATGAACAGATTCATGGCCGTGCCAAATCGCTTGCCGCGCATGTCAGTTGCCGCCCATCGTCACGGGCTGTTCACCCAGCACCGGCGGCGGCGGGATCGGCACCGGACGGAAGCTCCCGATTTCAGCGCGAACGGCTGCCGGTGACGGAAGGCCAGTGTCCCATCCCGTCACATCGATGCGCGATCCTTCCATCGCCGCATCCGTCATCCGGTTTGAAAGATCACGCGACATCGCATCGGAATAGGCGAGCGCCTCATTGCCCGATCCGGCATCGAGCGCATTGGCACCATGCCCGATCATGCGGACGAGATTGATAATGCCCGTCTCCGCGCCAGACTGCGCGCTGACCTGGCTCATACGCATACGCGCATATTCACCCTGAATCCGCGTTGCGGCTTCGGCGTAGATTTTGGCGCGATCATAGGCAGCCTGATAGTTGGCATTGGTCGCCGCCATTGCCGCGCGATAACTTTCCGCATTCTGCTCAGTCGCGATGCGAACCTGAGCCGCCCACGCATCGAAACGAGCCTGCTGATTAAGTTCGGCGGCCTTCACCGCCGATTCAACGCGGGCTTCATAGGTGCCGACGAACGCCGATGGTCGCCATGTATCCGGCGCATATTTTTCCGCGCCCGCCAAAGCGAGCGCGCCAAGCGCAAAGGCCGATGTGGTTTTGAGAATTGAAGGGATGCGGAACCCGCGTCGAGGTTCGCGTCCGATCACATTGTCGCGGCGCGACCGCGATACAACTGGCAGGTTCGACGGCGCATCTGCTTGTCGCGAACCGGCTTCGTCATATTCAATCTGATACTGTGTGTTCATGGTCTTTGACTCCCACCGAGTGATTTCGGCGTGGAGTCATCGGACCAGATCAGCCCGTCCAATGTGGGGGGAAGTCGTCCGAAAAATGAAGCCCGCAATCACCGTGGCGGTTGCGGGCTTCCTCACTCTTCGACAATTCTGTCGTTACGCTTTCCGGTTCCACCAGTTCACACGCGCAATGCGCCGCCGGAGAATAAAGCGCGGCACCAGCGGGAACAGATATGTCACCAGCCACGTCGCATAGCGACGGCGGATCGTGGCGCGATTGAAAATGAGATACACGAAGCCATGATCGACGCCGTAGGTGCGCGAGCTGAGTTCATCACCCTTGCGGCCGATATACATGCTGAACCGGCTACCCGTCTGCATCCGTTCCTGCGGGCGCATATCGTCGCCTCCTGATCGGTCGGTTGCACGATGGAACGGTTTGAGATCGTCGAACGATTCACGAAAGCCATATCGAAACTCGTGAACCGCAGCGCCCATTGTCAGATAGCGCAAGCGCGCAACAATGCGACCTTGCGCACGCTGTTTCGGTGTCATCTCATTCCAGAGAACGAGATCGCTGATCCAGCGAAATTCGCCTTCATCATTGAAGGCATCATAGAGTTCATCGACATCAATATCGAGAACGTCGCCGTGGGCGTTTCGCACCTCGCCGCCAAAACCATAGACCGTATTGAGGAGCCAATCAGGCACTTCGCGGCGTGACAGATCGAGATAGACGATCAGCCGCGCCAACCGCTGCATATGGCGGATGCTGCCGATGGTTTTGTCATCGTGAAGTTGGATCACGATATCGGCGTCGCTCTCTTTCGGCTCTCTAAGAACGGACCAAGGTTTTGATTTTAGCATATAACGTCTCCATCATGGGAATGGAGACGAGCCTAGGCAATCAGATTTCCACCCGTGGGGGGAAGTCGAAAATTATTTCACGGCAGATACCGAGGCATATGCCCCGATCACTTTGGCTCTGCTGCGCGGCGCAACGCATCACGAGCTGCCCGCATGGCAACAACATTATCTGTGCGTTCAGCACGGCGCAGTATATCGTGGCAATTTGCCCGCAAGCGAGTTTCAAGCTTGCCAAGCTGAATTGCGATCTCATCCGATAGAGATGGCCAGCGTTCGGCAACCGCCTTCGAGAAGGCAGTGACGCCTGACGCTGCGGATTCGAGAAAAGCACAATTGTCGCTATGAGTCGATTGAGCGGTTGGAGAGGCTACCGCCCAAGGGTCGCAAACCGTGAATGCTTGATCGCCCAATCTCAACGTGAGGGTCTTCTCGATCCGAGGTGCGGTAAAACCAGATCGCTCCGATGAAATAGCTGTGTACCCATCCAATGACCGCACGAACGCCGCGATACGGGTCACGAATGTTTCAATGGGCGTGACGCGGTGATGGAAGCTATCATATTTGCGTCCATCGAAGGATGCTTCCGCGCCGATTTCAGCATCTGACGCGCCTTTGAAGGATTTAACTAGGTGGATTCTATAGGTTTTCTCTGATTTCATGTCTCCTCGTTTCAGGCCATATGGGCCGACGAAGCGCAATATACATAAATTGGGAGAAATATGTCAAGAAAACAGTAGTTTACATAAATATAGGCATGGTGGTTCGATATAACTCTGCAACCACGCAAGTAGGATAGCAGAATCCGCCATCGATCCACGCGAGCTGGTGCATTGAACCCGCGAGCCAATCCCAATATCAAAGCGTCGGTTCTACCGACTCCGCAATAGCCAGATTACGCGATAGCGTGATCCGCAAGATGTCCGGTGTATTACCGGATATCTTGGCAAGGGAGACGCTGCGCTCTCCCGTTGCATCCCTCTCGCCGCTGACACATTCCAAACCCTATGCCGCGATACGGATCTGCGTGACGCAGATCGGCGGCAAGGGCGTGAATGTGCCAGTGCAACGTGTGGCCGTTGCATCACCAGTCAGGGAGCGTTCCTGCTCCCACGACACCCCATGATGAGGGAGACGCCGCTCTCCACTCAACCCATCGGCCAACCCTTCGCGGATTGGATGCTCGCCATCGTTTCGCCGATGGATCACGAGCAGGGGCGTGCCTGCCCCATGCACCCTGCCTAGCCTGTAGATGGCTTCGTATCGGAGGCAGTTTTCCCTTGGCGATTTGTGTATCCATTGGTTACACTCGCGCCATGTCAGGGAAAGACTCCGGCTTTCGGATTCGGGTCGAGCGTGAACTCCGCGAGGAGTTCATATCCGCTTGCCGGAAACAGGATCGACCCGCCGCGCAGGTGCTCCGCGAATTTATGCGGGCATATGTCGCGAACACCGACCAACCAAACTCAGGGCAGGAGAGGCCCACCGCCGACTATGAACGCCGTTGAGATCGAAGAAGCTGTTTCCGAATTAACAGAACGCCCGTTCGACCGAGAGGCGTTTCCGTTTCAGTTTCTTGAAGCCTTCGGCAACAAGCCTGCGACGATCAAGCGCCTGCGCGACGGCCACAGCAACGGCTCAGACGTTGGCGGAGTGCTGCAACGGAATAACATCCACATTGCGGTTGCCGAACCCGGCACCGTGACCGCGACGTTGGCGGCATTGAAAGCAAGCCCCGCCACCACCAAGGCGAAAGCGCAATTCATCCTCGCGACGGACGGCGATATGTTCGAGGCTGAGGATATCGAATCCGGCGAAATCGTCGCCTGCGCCTTCACTGAGTTCCCCGAGCATTTCGGTTTCTTTCTGCCCTTGGCGGGCATCAGCACCGTTAAGCAGGTGCGCGATAGCGCCTTCGATATTCGCGCAACCAGCCGCCTCAACCGGCTCTATGTGGAGCTGCTGAAAGACAATCCGGCATGGGGCAAGGCGGATCGCCGCCCCGACATGAATCATTTCATGGCGCGGCTGATCTTCTGCTTTTTCGCGGAAGACACCGACATCTTCAACGGCACCGGCCTTTTCACCGCGACCGTTGACCAGATGAGCGAGAAGGATGCGTCGAACACCCATGAAGTGATCGCCGAGATATTCCGCGCGATGAACACGCCGATCAAGGATCGGCAAACGGCGGGCATCCGCTCATGGGCGAACGTGTTTCCCTATGTGAATGGTGGCCTCTTTTCCGGTAGCCTAGAGGTGCCGCGTTTCAGCCGGATCGCGCGATCCTATCTCCTCCACATCGGCAGCCTGAAATGGACGCAAATCAATCCCGACATTTTCGGGTCGATGATTCAGGCCGTCGCGGATGATGAGGAGCGCGGCGCGCTCGGGATGCACTACACCAGCCGCCCGAACATTCTGAAAGTTCTCAATCCGCTCTTCCTCGACAGTTTGCGCGAGCAGCTTGAGGAGGCCGGTGACAATGGCCGCAAGCTCCTCAATCTCCGCAATCGCATGGCGCGCATTCGCGTGTTCGACCCCGCGTGCGGCAGCGGAAATTTTCTCGTCATCGCCTATAAGGAAATGCGCGAGATTGAAGCAGAGATAAACCGGCGGCGCGATGAGGAAGGTCGCCTATCCGACATTCCGCTCACCAATTTTCGCGGAATCGAGCTGCGCGATTTTCCGGCGGAGGTAGCGCGTCTTGCGCTCATCATCGCCGAGTTTCAGTGCGACACGCTCTATCGCGGGCAGAAATTGGCGCTCGCCGAGTTTCTTCCGCTCAACAATGAAAACTGGATCACCTGCGGCAATGCGCTTCGGCTCGATTGGTTGAGCATCTGCCCTCCAACTGGAACCGGCGTGAAGCTGGTTGGGGACGACCTGTTTTCAACACCACTCGATCAGGCTCAGATCGACTTCGAAAATGAAGGCGGCGAAACCTACATCTGCGGCAACCCTCCGTATAAGGGGAGTCAGACGCAGACCAAGGAGCAAAAGTCCGATCTTGCCCACGTATTCGATCCGTATGGCGTGTCATCCAAGCAGATCGACTATGTAGGCGGCTGGTTTATGAAGGCCGCCGCTTACGCCCAGCATACGGTGGCCGCATCAGCGTTCGTTAGCACAAACTCCATATGCCAAGGCCGCATTGTTCCGATCCTATGGCCCAAGATATTTGAAGCGGGATCGGTCATTCACTTCGCGCATACCTCGTTCAAATGGGCCAACCTCGCCAGCCATAACGCTGGCGTTACCGTAGTGATTGTAGGGCTTTCGCGTTCAGCTCCCAGCAGGCGCTATTTGTTCGATCAAGGCGCAGATGGCCAAACGACACTGCGTGAGGCCGAAAACATTACGCCCTATCTGACCATTGGCGAGAACATCATCATCAGCGGCCAGCGCAGTAGTATCGCTGGCCTCCACGATATGTCGTTCGGTAATATGCCTATCGATGGCGGCAATCTGTTGCTTACCTCAGCCGAGGTTGATGCACTTGGCCTAACAAATGAACAGCGGGAACGATTTATCCGGCGCATCTACGGAAGTGAAGAATTCATCCAAGGAAAATGCCGCTATTGCCTCTGGATACTCGACCAATTTCTGTCTGAAGCCCAGAATATCCCCTCGATAATGCAGCGCATTGAGGGCGTAAAAAACATGCGATTGTCCAGCAAAGATGCTGGGACACAAAAAATGTCAGTTCGCCCCCATCAGTTTCGAGAAATGCACGTTGGAAGATCGCACACATTGGTTGTTCCGGCAGTCTCCTCGGAAGGCCGCGATTATCTTCCTTGTGGATTGTTGCCGTCTGATTCGGTCATCAGTAATAGAAACTTCGGTCTTTACGATGCGGACATATGGCAGTTGGCAATCGTTGTTTCGAGAATGCACTGGGTCTGGATCGATGCTGTTTGCGGCAAGCTAGAAACGCGTTTCAACTACTCCAACACACTTGGCTGGAACACATTTCCGCTTCCGAAATTGACCGACAAAAATATGGATGATCTGACCCGTTGTGCAGAGGACATCCTGTTGGCGCGAGAGGCGCATTTTCCGGCCACCATCGCCGACCTTTACGATCCTAAGAAAATGCCCGCCGATTTGCGCGAAGCGCACGAGCGCAACGATGTAGTGTTGGAACGCATCTATATCGGACGGCGGTTCAGGAACGACACTGAGCGGCTGGAAAAGCTCTTTGAGCTTTACACCAAAATGACCGCAAGCGCGGGCGGCGCGAAAAAGCGCAAGGTAGGGGCAGTATGAGCAGCCTCACCGACATTGAAAAACGCTATTTTGAAAACCTGCTTGGCATGTCGAGCGGCTATGTCCTTGACTACACCGACCAGACCTTCGCCGAGTTTTTCAAACGCCACCGCGTAGCGATCCACGACGCGAAATATCAAACCTACGGCAGCTCAAAAGCAAAGAAGCTGCGTTCGTTCTGGGAGCAGGAGCCGGACTCCCTTGTCAGCAAGGTGCTGTCCGAATTGCTTGATGCCTGCGAGGCCATAGGCGCGCTGAATGGCCAGCAATCCGATGACAACATTCTCGCCAAAGCACGCGGCATCGTTGCACGGCTTGAGGGCAAGCCCGCCGCAACGTCGAAAGCATCGACCGCGCAGACTGTCGATGACTTCTTGCACAGCGAGTTCACCATCCCCAATATCCAGAACCTGCCCATCGAAGCTCAGGCGGTCCCGATCATCGAGAGTCGTCTGGCCGAAGCGCGGACGGTGATGGGAGCGGGCGCGTATCTTGCGACAGTCCTGCTGTGCGGCAGCGTTCTCGAAGCCGTTTTGCTGGGGGCGGCACAGAAGCAACCGGCGCGCTTCAATCAGGCAGCGGCCAGTCCTAAGGCAGCGGACGGCAGCGTGAAGCGGTTTCACGAATGGAGCCTCGCTCAATTCATCGACGCCGCCAGCGAAATTGACCTGCTCAAGCCGGATGTAAAAAAGTTTGGTCATGGCCTGCGTGACTTCCGCAATTACATCCATCCATACGAACAAATGGCCTCCGGCTTCACGCCGGATCAGCATACGGCCAAGGTTTGCTTCCAAGTATTGAAAGCGGCGCTCGCCAGTGTCGCGGGGGACCGATAATGACCTTCGACAAGAAAACAGTTCCTTCCGTATCAGTTTCTTACGCCCGCAACGGTAACTCCACCAAATCTAACGCTCTCGGAATGCGTGCGATGCAGGAACGCGCATTTGAGAAGCGTGGCGAACCCTATCTTCTCATCAAATCGCCGCCGGCGTCAGGCAAGAGCCGCGCGCTCATGTTCATCGCGCTCGACAAGCTGACCAATCAGGGCTTGAAGCAGGCGATCATCGTCGTGCCGGAAAAATCCATCGGTTCCAGCTTCGCCGATGAACCGCTGAGCCAGTATGGTTTTTGGGCTGACTGGATCGTCGCGCCCAAATGGAACCTCTGCAACGCACCCGGCGAGGATGGCGGCAAGGTCAATTCGGTCGGCAGCTTCCTCGCCAGCGATGACAAGGTGCTGGTCTGCACGCACGCGACGTTCCGCTTCGCCGTTGAGCGGTTCGGCGTCGAGGCGTTCGATGGCCGATTGATCGCGGTGGACGAGTTTCACCACGTTTCCGCCAATCCCGACAATGTGTTGGGCAAACACCTTGGCGAGTTCATCGCCCGCGACAAGGTTCATATCGTCGCGATGACCGGCAGCTATTTTCGTGGTGACGCCGAGGCCGTTCTCGCGCCGACCGACGAGGCGAAGTTCGATACCGTCACCTACACCTATTACGAGCAGCTCAACGGCTACGAATATCTCAAGCAGCTCGACATCGGCTATTTCTTCTATTCAGGTTCCTACACCGACGACATCCTTGAGGTGCTGAATCCGGCTGAGAAAACCATCATCCACATTCCGAACGTCAATTCGCGCGAAAGCACGAAGGACAAAATCCGCGAGGTGGAACACATCATCACCGAGTTGGGGGACTGGCAGGGCATCGACCTCGCCACCGGATTCCAGTTGGTGAAAACGCCGGACGGCAAGACGCTGCGCATTGCCGATCTTGTGGACGATGACCCGTCGAAGCGCGACCGTGTGTCCGCCGCGCTCAAAGACCCCGCGCAAAAGAATAACCGCGATCATGTGGACATCATCATCGCGCTTGGCATGGCGAAGGAGGGCTTCGACTGGATTTGGTGCGAACACGCGCTGACGGTCGGCTATCGCGCCAGCCTCACCGAGATCGTCCAGATTATCGGCCGCGCCACCCGTGATGCACCGGGCAAGACCCGCGCGCGGTTCACCAACCTGATCGCCGAACCGGACGCATCCGAGTCCGCCGTGACCGAGGCGATCAACGATACGCTGAAAGCCATCGCCGCGAGCTTGCTCATGGAGCAGGTTCTCGCGCCGCGCTTCAACTTCACGCCGAAGAATCCGCAGAGCGGGCCGCAACCGGGCTTCGATTATGGCGAGGACGGTTATCAGCCCGACAAGTGCAATGTCGGCTTCAACGAGCAGACGGGCCAGTTCCAGATCGAGATCAAAGGTCTGACCGAACCCAAGAGCAAGGAAGCCGCGCGCATCTGCAAAGAGGATTTGAACGAAGTGATCGCGACCTTCGTTCAGGACAAGCCGTCGATCGAGCGCGGGCTGTTCGATGAAGAGATGGTTCCCGAGGAGCTGACCCAGCTTCGCCTCGGCAAGATCATCAAGGACAAATATCCCGAACTGGATGAAGAGGATCAGGAGGCCGTGCGTCAGCACGCCATCGCTGCCCTCAATCTCACCCAGCAAGCCGCGCGCATTGCGCTTGGCGATGACAAGAAAGGTGATAGCGAGCCGAGCGCGAATACCGCGCTTATCGACGGCGTGCGGAAATTCGCGATGGACGTGCGCGAACTCGACATCGACCTGATCGACCGCATCAATCCGTTTCAGGAAGCCTATGCGATCCTCGCGAAATCCATGAGCGAGGAAAGTCTGAAACAGGTTGCCGCCGCCATCGCCAGCAAGCGCACCAGTCTGTCGCCTGATGATGCGAAAGACCTTGCCGTGCGCGCTGCGCGGTTCATCAAAGAGCGCGAGCGTCCGCCGTCGATCACATCGTCGGATGCGTGGGAGCGGCGTCTTGCCGAGGGTGCAGCCGCCTTCATGCGATTCAAGAAAGAGGGCCGCTATGACGGATGACCTCGACCTTGATGCCCTAGCTGACGCGCTCGCCGATTTCGCGCCGCCCGAGAAAAAGGTCGGGCGCGGGCCGCGCGAGGAACGCATCATCGCTGGATTTGAGGAGATCCAGCGATTTGTCGAGAAACACGATCATGCCCCGCGCCACGGAGAGAGCCGCGACATCTTCGAGCGCATTTATGCAACGCGCCTTGATCGGCTGCGCGCGCAGGAAGACTGCCGGACTCTTATAGAACCGCTCGACCATCAGGGATTGCTTGCGGGAACCGAGGCCGCTTCACCCGCGCCCGATGATGACATGGACACCGACGCCCTAATGGCTGAACTTGAGGACGCAATCGGCATGTCCGACATTTCCGATCTTCGCCATGTCCGAACCGCCGAAGAAAAGCGCGCTGCCGAAGAGATCGCGAACCGCGAAAAGTGCGAGGACTTCGACACGTTCAAGCCTATGTTCGAGCAGGTGCAGCGCGAGCTTGAAAGCGGGATCAGGAAATCGCGGGAGTTCGAGCTGAAAGCCGAAATCCGCCCCGGCGCATGGTTCATCGTGGGCGGGCAAAAAGCCTATGTCGCCGATATGGACGAGATATTCGTCAATGCGCAGGGACGCACCGATGCCCGCCTGCGCGTGATTTTCGACAATGGCACAGAGAGCAATATGCTCATGCGCTCATTGCAGCGGGCGTTGCATAAGGATGAGGCGGGACGACGCATCTCCGATCCCGAAGCTGGCCCCTTGTTTGTGCGCGAAGAGCAGTCGCCATTCGCTGGACAGCTTGACGATGACGATTCCGCCAGCGGCACGATCTATGTGTTGCGTAGCAAGTCCGATCATCCCGTGGTCGCCGCAAACCGCGATGTGCTGCATAAGATCGGCGTGACCGGCGGCGACGTGCAAAAGCGCATCGCCAATGCCAAATTCGATCCGACATTCCTTATGGCCGAGGCGGAAATCGTCGCGACCTACACGCTCTACAACATCAACCGGACGAAGCTCGAAAACCTGATCCATCGGATATTCGATCTGGCGCGGCTCGACATCGAGATCAAGGATCGTTTCGGTAATCCCGTCATCCCGCGCGAATGGTTCCTCGTGCCGCGCTTTATCGTCGATGACGCCGTGGAGCGGATCAAGGACGGCACGATTACCGAATATACCTATGATCCGAAAACCGCGCGGCTCGTCCGCGAGGGTGGCGCGTCGTGAGCAACGTCAACATCAAGCGCCTTGTCGAGAACATTCGCTCCGGCACCAACGTTTATACACCGCTCGTGGAACTGGTCGTGAACTCGATCCAAGCCATCGACGAGAAAAAGTCCGACAAGGGCGTGGTTGATATCCAGATCAAGCGCGATGGTCAGGAGGATTTGATCGAAGGTTTGCGCGGCGTCGATGGATTCATCGTTTCCGACAACGGGATTGGCTTCACCCAGCTCAATCGTGACTCCTTCGATGAACTCTACACCGAGCAGAAAAAATCAGACGGCGGGAAAGGCTTCGGTCGCTTCACCTGCCTCAAATATTTTGACCGCATGAATGTCACCAGCATTTTTGCGGAAGGCCACGAGCTGCGCGAGCGCAAGTTTCGTATGGGGCTGGATAAAGACATCATCGTTGATGAAGAATTGCGTCCTATCTCCGAGGGCGAGGTAGGCAGTGTCGTCGAGATCGCAGGCATCAAGTCGGTGAAGTTTCCCGACAAGGGCATCGACACGATCAGCCGCGTGCTTGTCGAGCGATTGCTCCCGTATTTCGTCGATGCTGATAAGCCCTGCCCGCGCGTCGTCATCCGTGACGAAGGCAGCACCGCAGCTCCGGTTTCGTTGAACGATTATCTTGGCAAGGACAGCAGCCAGATCGTCGAGATGCCCGTTCAGAATGGCGCATTCAGCATATCCGCGAATGGCGAAGATAAATCGTTTCAGGTTCGCGTCTTCAAATTCTATTCGCCACGTGCGGCCCGAAGCAAAGTGAGCCTCGTCGCCCATCGCCGTGAAGTGACGGACGTAGCGTTGCAAACCTATGTGCCAGAGTTTGCGGACGAGTTTTTTGAGCCGATGCCCGGCGATGAGGCGGGCAAAGGACGCAACTTTGTCATCAAAGCCTATGTGTTCGGCGATTATCTGAACGACAACGTGTCGCTCGAACGCGGCGAGTTTCGATTCCAGACCGAATCCGATTTGCTCAGCGGAATCTCGCAAAGCCAGATCGAGCAGCAGGCAGCAGAGATCGCGCAATCCGCTGTTGGCGCGGAGATCGCCGAGCGCAAGCAGCGGAAGCAAGCTCGCATCACGGAGTATGTATCAACCCAAGCGCCGTGGCATCGAACTCTGAGCAATGAGGTCGATTTCAGCTCCCTTCCGATGCGCCCGAGCAATCAGGACATCGAACTGCATTTCCAGCGGAAGAAGTTTGAGAAAGAGCAAGCAACCCGCGCGCAGGTCGCCGCGATCTTGCAGGCCGAGGACGAGGCGGACCTCGATAAGAAAATTTCGGAGGTGATGGAAAGCATATCCGAGACGAGCAAGAATGACCTCATCCACTATGTCTCTATGCGCAAATGCGTTCTCGATCTCTTTTCAAAGGCTCTCGAAGCCGATGATGACGGTCGCCACAAGTCCGAGGGCGAAGTGCATGACATCATCATGCAACGGAAAAAGGATTCCGACGAGATCGACTTCGACGCCCACAACCTTTGGATGCTGGACGAGCGGCTCAATTTTTCAGCTTACATTTCATCGGAAAAACCGATCAACAAAGCCAATGGTGATCGAACGGACATCACGATTTTTAACAACCGTGTGGCGTTTCGCGGAGAGAACGAAGCCAGCAATCCGATCACGATCTTCGAGTTCAAAAAGCCGCAGCGTGACGATTTTGCGAACCCGTCGTCGAAGGACGATCCCGTGCAGCAGATCGTCCGCTACGTGAATCAGATTCGCGACGGGAAGTTCAAGACTCCGAAGAACCGCGACATTCTCGTAAACACCAACACGCCATTTTACGGCTATGTCGTATGCGACCTCACCAAGAAGGTTGCTGATTGGCTTGAGCGCGAGAAGGATTTTACGCCGATGCCCGATGGGCTTGGTTGGTTCCGCTGGTTCGGCAATATCAATCTCTACATTGAGGTGCTGAGCTGGACCAAGCTCCTGCGCGATGCCGAAATGCGCAACAAAATCTTCTTTAGCAAACTCGGCATTGAGTGATTGCGATGGCGCTGTGATGCGCCGTCCGCATAGACATCGCCGCGTTCGATGCGGGCGGTCAATCCGACCAAACTCCTTATCGCTATCCCCTGAGATATATCCGCGAATGTGGCTGAGGCCGTCTGCCCGTCAACAGGCTGCCCGATCCATTCGCTATCGCTCCCGTGTTGCCTGTTTTGCCTTCGGCTGACTGAGCCGACTTTCCCCCAGCCTGGTCCCTTCGCGTCCTCAGGAAACAGCGAAAGGAGATCAGGACATGACCACTTCACCGAACGAACGCTTCGACGTTTACACCGCCATTACCAATCAGATCATCGCCGCCATCGAGGCCGGTTCCGGCGACAATGTGCAACTGCCGTGGCACCGCAATGGCGGATCAATCCAGCGGCCCACCAATATCCTGAGCAAGAAGGCATATCGCGGCGTCAACACCGTCGCCCTTTGGGCCGCCGCCGATGCTTGCGGTTTCGAGCATGGCATCTGGGGAACTTATCGCCAGTGGCAAGAGAAGGGCGCGCAAGTCCGCAAGGGTGAGAAGTCCTCCGTTATCGTCTTCTATCGCGATCTTGATCCGAGCGAGTCCGCATCGTCTGGTGACGACGAGCAGCAGAACCGTTTCTTCGTTGCCCGCGCATCGCGTGTGTTCAACGTGTCGCAGGTCGATGGATATGAGATCGAACCGTCCGCACCCGCCGTTGATCGTATCGACCCGTGCGAACGTGCCGAGCAGTTTATTGCGGCAACCGGCGCGCGCATCACGACCGGCGGGACGCGCGCATATTACACGCCTTCGACCGACAGCATCACCATGCCGGATCGCCATCGTTTCGTTGGCACCGAAACCAGTTCCGCATCGGAAGGCTGGTATTCGACCTTGCTCCACGAACTGACCCATTGGTCGGGTGCATCGTCTCGCTGTGATCGCACCTTCGGCAAACGCTTCGGCGACAATGCCTATGCGATGGAAGAAATGGTTGCCGAGCTTGGTGCGGCGTTCCTCTGCGGCGATCTCGGTATCACCGCCGAGCCGCGCGCCGATCATGCAGAATATATCGGCCATTGGCTTCGCATTCTGAAAGCCGACAGTAAGGCGATCTTCACCGCTGCGAGCGCGGCCAACAAGGCGGCCGAGTTCCTGACCCGTCTTGGCGATGCCGAACATCGGGAGGCCGCGTAGCGGCCTTTCGATTAGCCAATACCGTTCCTGACGAAGCGCCGCTTGTCGGCGCTTTTTCATGCCCGCCTCCCATCTGGGATCATCCGTTGATGATGCCGGTGAGAATGGTGGGTGCCGGTCGCGCGTCAACGGGTTGCCCGATCCATTCGCTACGCTCCCGTGTTTCCCGTTTCCCCCTTCGTGCCTTGGGGTGACGCGCGCCTGTGTCGCACCCGCCGATTTGCCTCCCCGTCCACCGGACGAACCCAAACGCCAAAGGAGGCAGGCATGAACACCGACTACGCAATCATTCACAAAAACTGGAACGGCATCGAAATCGAAATTCGCTGGAATGCCGATTACGTCGCATTCGACGATGGAAACTCAATGGCACATCTCGAAGTGATGAGCCTGAAACCGGAACGCGCACCGCTCCCCATCACGGAAACCGGATATCGCTCGCACTTCATATTCCGCAATGAGGTTGAACGCATGGGCGGCCCCGAAGCCTATGTCGAAGCATGGATCGCCGAGGTCGCGAATACGCCTGTATGGCGCAATAGCGATGCCGCATCCCGCCAACTCGCGCTCTTTTGAGCGCGGCTTGCGGAGATTAGCGCCCTTATTCTCCGCATGATATGCGGAGAATATCCTTGCCTTTTGCGGACAATGCAGGCTATAATCTCCGCATGAGGTGCGGAGATTATGACTTATATCCATGAGCGTAAGGATTGGCCCAAATTCAGGTGGCAGGATCAGGCATTGGCGGCAAGCCTTGCTGAAGTGCGCCATCGGCAAGGTCGCCTGATCGGGCGGATGGAAGCCCTTGGCTTCAAGCTCCGCGAAGAGGCGGTTCTCCGCACACTTACCGAAGATGTCATCAAATCCAGCGAGATCGAAGGCGAGGAGCTTGATGTCGATCAGGTGCGATCCTCCATCGCACGTCGCCTCGGCATGGATGTCGCCGGTCTCGTCCCCGCAGAGCGCGATGTCGAAGGCGTGGTCGAGATGATGCTTGATGCGACGCAGCGTTACGATCAACCGCTTACGCAGGACCGCTTGTTCGGATGGCACGCTGCGCTGTTTCCGACAGGACGCAGCGGCATGAACAAGATCATCGTCGGCGATTGGCGCGATGACAGTTCTGGCCCGATGCAAGTCGTCTCAGGGCCGATAGGCCGTGAGAAGGTTCACTATGAAGCCCCAACAGCGGATCGCGTCGGTCAGGAAATGACCGCGTTTATCGAATGGCTCGATGCCAAGCATGAGATCGATCCCGTCATCATCGCCGCCATCGCGCATCTATGGTTTGTGACCATCCACCCGTTTGAAGATGGCAATGGCCGTATCGCGCGCGCTATCGCCGATCTTGCGCTCGCGCGTTCGGAGCAGAGCGCGCAGCGCTTCTACAGTATGTCCTCGCAAATTCGGGCCGAGCGGAATCGCTATTACGATTTGCTCGAAGCCACGCAGAAGGGCGATCTCGATATCACGCCGTGGCTGCAATGGTTTTTGGAATGCCTTGATCGGGCGTTCGACAAAGCCGACGACACATTGAGCGCCGTCATGGACAAGGCGCGCTATTGGGATGCGATAAAGGATCAGCCGCTTAACGAACGCCAGCAGCGCGTGCTCAATCGATTGCTCGACGGGTTCGAGGGCAAGCTTACCTCATCGAAATGGGCCAAGCTCACCAAGTCATCGCAGGACACAGCATCGCGCGACATCGACGATCTCATCCGCAAAGGTGTCCTTGTGCGGGGAGCTGCCGGTGGCCGCAGCACCAGCTATGAGCTTGCACCGCTTCCGAACGACAATAGCTCCCAATCCTGACATCTTCTGGCGCACGACAACCGAGCCACGGGCGCGATTGAGCGGGCGTTTATCAACGGCCTTGATAGCCTTCGCGCGCTCATAATGTCGTTGGGCATGGTGACGGTCATCGTCGTCACCTGTTGAATCAGCGGCATAGGCGGAGGACTGCATCAGATCATGTTCTCCTAACATCACCACCGATGAGCGGACATTCCCAGCGGCATTCATTCATGGGTTTTTGACCAGCCGCGCCTCGGATCAAGGCCGCTCGCTTCCGCGACTTCGTCTTGTGCAGCTCCGCGCAGAGGTTCGCTGCGCTCAGCCTTTGATCCTCGCCTTCATCGTCAGGTCACGAGTCTCCCCATGAAGCCGAGGGAATCATCCTTCGGTGGAAACCAAGGAGAACTGAAATGTCTGACACAAACTCAAACCGCCCGAGCCACCGCCTGTTCAATGTTACCGGTGACGGCGACAACGCGCGCTGGACTGACATAGGCGTCGCATGGGCCACCAAGGATGGCAAAGGTTTCACGCTCGCGCTCAATGCGATCCCTGTGAATGGCCGGATCGTCATGCGGATCAACGAGGAAAAGCCAGCAAAGAAGGGGAGCTAACGCTCCCCTTCGGGCTGCGGTGCAGCGCCTTATGGCGCTGGCCCTCGGCGACCGAGTTCCTGCGCAATCATCGCGATGAGTGATTGCGCCGATGCGGTTGCATCTTGGTTCGCCGCGATGGCGTTCGATGCCTGTTGGAACAGGGCAGCGAGCTGCGATGTGGATTTGGTCGTAAGATCGGAGCGGGTGAGGTTGAAGTTCATGGTTTCCTCCATTTGCTATGCGCCGCTCACCATGAGCCGCGTTGGAGGACGTGCATTCGCGCACCGGATGGTGGTGCATCACCTATGATCGAAACGAATGTGGAGAAGGATAGTCGAGCGCACGCTCACGCCTTGCGCCTATCGCCGTTCCGGCGCGGATAGATTCGATCAATCAGCGGATCATGTGAGAGGAGAAGCAAGCGAGGAAGTTTGTTCAGATCAAGCCGCTATGACTTGCCGCCACTAGAAGCGAGGAAAGTAGGCAGCAAATGAAGTGCCGTTGAGATTGGCCCACGTTGCATTGAGATCGTCGCGATTCGTATTGCAGTTCCGGTTCACAAATCGGCCGGTTGTCGGTCGGTCATCATCCATCTTCTGATCGATGGACCGTGTCGATAAGCAAGACAGATTATTCTCTGTTGGCGTTCCTGTAATAGCTGCGCTTGGGATCGGCGTAATCATTATCAAATGACCCCTAGCAGTCAATTGAGCCCACCATCCATTAGTTGTGTAACCTACCATCCTATATCCGCCGCCCAGCGGACTCTTCGGCAGTCCCTCGCCAAAGGTCATATCTGTTGTGTTCCGATAACGCATCGATAACAAATTTGCTGAGTGTAGATGGGACCAGAATGTGTATTTTTCGTCCGTCACCAAAGTCGCAGTAGATATCGTGTTGACCGCGCCGATAAGGCGATTGCCATTGCCACCGGTAGCGCATGGTGTGGCCGTGCAATCTGGTAAGCGCGCTGACGGATTGGAAATGTCGCCCGGCAAACGGCCATAGGTGTCCTTAAAGGTTAGCGAGGCGGAATCGATAGCTTTCAAATCCTGAACAATGCGGCTTACCCGCATATTCTCAATCAACTTCATCCCGCCGAACGTGCCGCCAATTAGAAGGCCGATGATAATCATAACGATAGAGATTTCGACGAGTGTGAAGCCCGTCTGATTTTGGTTATGCTCGCATCCCATACAGTTCCTTTTGTTGAATCAAATCTAGCAAATTCAGATATTTAATTCAACTGTATGGATCGGCTCATTCCGAGCCGATCCGAGATTGCATCACATCATCTGATCTAGAGCTGCCATCGTCTCCGCCAGAAGCCGCTTAAGAGACAGAAGGCTCGCTCCGAGTGACATCTCAGGGCGTTCGGCCATGAGCATTAGTGCCTTCAGGACGGCATTGGACTCCCTCGCCAGCATGACGAGGTGGACGCCGCTGGGGGCATTTTTCCCGCTCAGCCAGTTTTTGGCCGTGCGCTCACTAACGCCCGTCCATTGGGTGATGATCTTCGTTCCGTTGCGCGCCGATCCGAATTCGACCTTCAAGGCCGATGCGATCACCTGCGCAAACTCGGCCTCGGTTAGACCAACGCGACCGATTGGAAATGAACTTCCCTTCTTTGGCAACATGTTACCTCTCCTTTGCTGTTAGGAGGGCGACAGCAGCCGACAGGAAAGCGACCAATCAACACCAAGGCGTATCAATGGTTATCGAGTGGGGGACAGGAGACGACGGCGAGTCAGGTGAAAAGCCGCTCAAACGGGCAGCCGAATATGTCCGTATGTCCACCGAACATCAGAAATACTCGACCGATAATCAGTCCGCTGAAATCCGCGCCTATGCCGAGCGGCGCGGATTCGAGATCGTCCGCACCTATGCCGACGAGGGGAAGAGCGGCCTTCGCATCGACGGACGCGATTCATTTCAGCAGCTTCTATCCGACATACAGAGCGGCAACGCCGATTTTGAAGCGATCCTTGTCTATGACGTGAGCCGCTGGGGTCGTTTTCAAGACCCGAATGAAGCGTCGCATTATGTGTGGCTTTGCAAGAGCGCGGGCATCTCCATTCATTATTGCGCCGAGCAGGTCGAGAATGACGGATCGATGGGTTCGTCCATCGTAACGACCGTCAAGCAAGTGATGGCCGGTGAATATAGCCGCGAGCTGTCGATCAAAGTGTTCAAGGGGCAATGCCGCCTCATCACCCTTGGCTATCGGCAAGGCGGCGCTCCCGGATTCGGATTGCGCCGTATGCTTGTCGATGAGCACGGCAATCAGAAGGGCTTGCTTGATCGCGGCGAGCATAAGAGCATCGCGACGGATCGTGTCGTGCTCGTCGAGGGACCGGACGAAGAGGTCGCCATCGTCCGCGAAATCTATCGCCAGTTCGTCGAGGATCAGCGTTCTGAACGGCAGATCGCCGACTGGCTCAACGCACAAGGGATCATGTCGGACCTTGAGCGCCCGTGGTCGCGCGGCGCGGTCCACCAGATTCTCATCAACGAGAAGTATGCCGGACACAATGTCTGGGGTCGCACATCGTTCAAGCTGAAAACCAAGCATGTGCGTAACGATCCTTCCGAATGGATCAGGCACGATTCCGCGTTTCCCGCCATCGTGCCACAGGCACTTTTCGATGCCGCGCGGCTCATCATCGATCAGCGGTCGCAGCGACTCTCGGATGACGAGATGCTGGCCTTGCTGGCAGACATCCTTGCCAAGAACGGTTCTCTGTCTGGCCTTATCATCGACGAGTGCGAGGACGGCCCATCGAGCAGCGCATATCAATCACGCTTCGGCAGTCTGCTCCGCGCCTATTCGTTGGTCGGCTACGTTCCCGAGCATGATTACCGCTATCTCGAAATCAATCGGGCGCTGCGGCGGATGCATCCGTCCATCGTCAAGGACGTGATCGAAGGCGTGCGCGCAGCAGGCGGCACGGCGATCCAGAATCTCGAAAACGATACGCTTCTCATCAATGAGGAGATCACCGCATCCATCGTGATTGCGCGGTGCAAGCTCACGCGCGGAGGCAGCCGCCGATGGAAAATCCGGCTCGACGAGAGCCTTCGCCCCGACATCACCATCTGCGTCAGAATGGACGAAGAGAATATGCACGCACACGACTATTATATTCTGCCGCGCATGACGCTCGCCGAAGGCGTCCTTCGGCTTGCCGATCACAACGGATTATCGCTGGACGCCTTCCGTTTTGAATCTCTGGATGGCTTCTTCACGCTTGCCGAGCGTGCGCCGTTCCGGAAGGCGGCGTGACGATGGCGCGCCCCGCACAGCGCGTCGAGATGATCCCGATTGACCGGATCGCCATCGTCAATCCGCGCCTTCGCAGCAAAAAGATATTCAAAGGCATCGTCGAGAATATCGCCGAGATCGGCCTCAAGCGTCCGATCACCGTTACATCGCGGCAGGGTGCGGATGGCCCGCTTTACGACCTTGTCTGCGGGCAAGGGCGGCTTGAAGCATTCCGCGAGTTGGGACAGACCGAGGTGCCAGCCCTAATCGTGTCAGCCGATACCGAAGATTGTATGGTCGCGAGCCTCGTCGAGAATTGCGCGCGCCGTCAGCATCAGGCCGTTGACCTGCTGCAAGATATCGTCGGGATGCGCGAGCGCGGCTATTCCGACAATGAGATCGCCGAGAAGACCGGCCTTTCCGCGAACTACGTTTGGAGCGTCGGCAAATTGCTTGCGCGTGGGGAGCGCCGACTCGTCGCTGCGGTAGAAGCCGGATATCTTCCCATATCCGTCGCCCTCGAAATCTGCGAGGCCGACGATCAGGGTGTGCAGGCGGCGCTCCATAAGGCTTATGAGGATAAGCTCCTGCGTGGTCGCGCGCTCATTGCCGCGCGCCGTTTGGTTGAGGTGCGGAAGCGATCGGGAAAAGCCGCAAAGCTCAATCGACTTGTCGAGAAAGGATCGGCGGCAACGCCCGAGGATTTGGTGAAAGCCTTTCAGGAGGACACCGAACGCAAGCGCATGATGATCCGCAAGACCGAGGCGACCCGCAACCGCCTTGTGTTCATCGTCGAAGCATTGAGCCAGCTCTCGAACGACGAGAGCTTCATCGCGCTTCTCGAAGACGAAGGCTTGGCATCAATGCCGAACCGGCTCGCCGAGCGCATTCAGAACGTCAGGATCAATGTCCAATGACCGGAAGCCCACGAAGCCGGAAGATCAAGCTCGCCTTCGAGACGACGAGCCTGCGCATTCCGCTCACGGATATCGAGATGCTGCGCGCGATGACGCCCTCGATCAAAAAGTCGGTCAAATATGCGCAGATCGAAGCGTCCATACGCGAGGTTGGCATCATCGAGCCGCCGGTCGTTGTGAGGGTAAAGGGAAAGGATGATCGCTACCGTCTACTTGACGGACATATCCGCGTTGAAATCCTAAAAGAGCGCGGCGACAAGAATGTCGTGTGTCTCGTCGCCACCGATGACGAGGCGATCACTTACAACAAGCGTATCAGTCGCATGGCCATCGTTCAGGAGCATAAGATGATCCTGAAAGCGTTGGAGAAGGGCGTCTCGGAAGAACGGCTCGCGCGTGCGCTCAACGTCAACATCACCTCGATCCGCGACAAACGCCGCTTGCTCGACGGCATATGCGATGAGGTGGCAAAGCTGCTGCAAGACCGGATGGTGCCGATTAACACATTCAGCGAACTCAAAAAGCTGAAGCCGATGCGTCAGCTCGAAGCGGCCGAAACCATGATCGCCATGAACAAGTTTTCTTGGCCCTATGCGAAATCGCTCCTGGCAGCGACACCGCAAAGCCAGCTCGTCAGTGACAAGAAGAAGGCGGTGCGCGGCCTCAGCGATGAGCAGATCGACCATATGGAGCGTGAGGCAACGAACATCGACCGTGAGTTTCGCATGATCGAACAAAGCTACGGCACGGATCATCTCGATCTCGTTCTGGCGACGGGATATCTATGCCGCCTGATCGAGAATGTGCGGGTGGTGCATCATCTCGCGCGATATCATCCCGAGTTGCTGTCCGAGTTTCAGCGGATCGTCCAGTTGAGGAATGCAGCCTAACCCAAATCCAACCCGCGATCCCGTTTTGGCCGTAGGGTGGTCGAGCCGCGCCCCCGATCCTTTTCCCGTTCGCCGGTCTGCATACGCCGGTATGTTGCGGCATCGCGATAGAGGGTGAGAATCCGCTCGGCTTCCTTGCGGCGGTTCTCGCGGATTAAGTTTTGAAGGGCTTGGCGACCCTTTAGCTGCCGCTGGATCAGAGCGTGCCGCTCATGGCTATCGCGTGTCCGTGCGAATGTTGCTTCCATCTCATTCTGCTTGCGTGTCTTGAAATACTTCCCCGTCAGAAAGTCCCATGCACCGGCAATGCCCTTGCGCAGACGTGAGGCGCGAGTGCGTTGCTCTTCATTCCAACGTGCTGCGATGGATTTATCGAAGGCTTGGCGTTCAGCTTGATGCTGAACCTTGAGCGCTTCGCGTTTTGCTATCAGGGGTTCCAAGTTGATGCGTGCAATGCGCTTGGCTTCTGCGATATAGCGGGAGAGGCGCGGTGCAATCTCAGATGCGATGCGTGCGCGGGCATCATCGACCGATGGCAGACGCGCGGGATCGCCAAGCCGCGCGGCAACATCTTTGGCCTTGCCGTCGATCAGGCGCGATAGTGCAAACACATCGCCATCAATCGTGATGGCAACGAACCCGCGACGATCACCACGTGCGAGAAACAGGCCGCGCTCTTCGAGCGCGGCTGCGAACGCGGCGACGCCATCAGCGCGCTTCCAGCAATTTTGCACGGCGGATTTGAGTTCGCGCGGATCGATACCCGCGCGCTTTGCTTGCTGCCATTCGTCCAAGGAGAAGTTGCAGGGATCACGCAGCTTCGGGCTTTCAAAGCCCTTCGGCATCGCCCAGCCATTTTCGAGATAGAGCTGTTTGCCGATCTCGTTGAGCTTGTTTTTGAAGAATGGCAGTTCCTTCGCCGTCATGGTTTCGGCGTCGATGCGCGACCAGACGGCATGGCAATGGCGACGGCCTTCTTTCTCGTGGAACACAACGACGCGCGGTTGGCCGGTGAGGCCCAGCCGCTCTTCGATATCGGCGAGCGCCTTTTCAAAAGTTTCGACCCGCACCGATTCCAATGCGGGAGGGCTGAGCGAGAGCGAAAAAAGATACTGGCTGCATTTCGTGCCGCGTGCGAGCGCATAGGCTTCGTTCATCGCACCCATCACCGTATCGGAGATGAATCCCGACACCTCGTGAATTTCGACATGCTCGTTTTCCTCAGTCTTGAGCAGATGCGCTCCAAGCTGACGACCACCGCTGCGTTTTGATGCTTTGAGGATCATAGCGTCGCATCGAGGTCCAATGCTTGAATGAGGAGCTGACGCATGTGGCTGACTTCGGCAACCGCCGTCAGCAAAGCCGCTTCCGTGTCAGGAGTGACTGGAAGGCTTCCCGTGTTTGCCGCCTTGGCGAGCTGGTTCACATTATTTGCCAATCGCGACTGACCAAGCAGTCCGAGCAATTGCGCGAGGGCTTGATGATCCTTTACCGGAAACTTTCCGCGCTTGCGGGGCGCGACCGTTTCCGGATCGAGAAGGCGCGAGCGTATGTATGCGCCGAGCGACATACCGGCGGCATCGCGTTCCAGCTTCGCCCGTTCCGCGAAGGTTAGCCGAAGCGAAAATGGAGGTGTGGTCCGATCACCCATGACCGACCTCCATTCCATCATCCGTTGATCGCACCTTGGGCGCGCGATCTGTCGGACGCGGCGGACGCCGCATCGAGACATCAACGTCTATGATGTTGTCGGACGACGATTCTTGGAGTTCGGCCTTGGCCGATTTTACCGAGCCGCTAGGCGCATTACTGTTGGCTGGTGGGGTATCAGAAACGATTGACGTATGGCTGAGAGCATGGTCCCAATCCGCTAACACCTTGAAGAGAAGTTTCGATTCTTCTCCTCCAAGGTGCGCCACCTTGCGAGCCGGACCCTGCATTAGTTGGCGGTGCGGTCGTGGCGCTATCAGCGTCCCCGAGTTTGGCGGAAGGCGTCGAAGCCTTTCTCCAAGTCCGTGATCAGGTCGTCGGGCGATTCCAACCCGATGTGCAGCCGAATGAGCGGTCCGGCGAGGTGAGGCGGCGCGGCTCGAACGGTCAGCTGGGCGTCCTCACAGGTGGCCAGACTCTCGTAGCCGCCCCAGGAAAAACCCAGACCGAACAGTTCAAGGGCGTCGAGCATCGCCTCCGCGGCACGTGTGTCGCCACCGTTGAGCACAACGCCGAGCAGACTGGCTGCGCCTGTGAAGTCTCGCCGCCAGAGGGCGTGGTCAGGGGAGGCGGGAAGGGCTGGCCAGAGCACCTCGAACACCTCTGGGCGACCCTGAAGCCACTCGGCGACACGGCGTCCGTTGATCTCGTGCTGGGCCATCCGGGTCGGCAAGGTGCGTAGCCCCCGCAGCATCAGCCAGGCGTCGTCGGGAGAGACATACAATCCGAGGTCAGCAATGAGCTGTGAAACCTTTCGAGACACGTCGGGTGATCGGCACGAGATGGCCCCTCCGAACACGTCAGAATGGCCCGAGACGTATTTGCTGAGCGCCTGGACGCTGAGGTCCGCTCCATGCTGAAGCGGCTTGAACAGGAGGCCGGCAGCCCAGGTATTGTCGACCATCGAGACAATGTCCGCCTCGGTGCAGCGCGCGACGAGCGCAGGCACGTCCTGAATTTCGAAAGTGGCCGTGCCTGGCGATTCCATCAGCACCAGGCGCGTGCGATCGGTGAAAAGGGCGGCGGCCTCATCGGCGCTGGCCCGAGGAGCATGGCACCGAAAGGTGACCCCCAGGCGTCTAAGGGTTCTCTGGAGGCATTGCCTGCCGGGCCAGTAACAGGCGTCGCTGACCAGAACCTCATCGCCGGGCTGAAGCATCGCGAGCAGGGCCACCGATACGGCGGCCAGGCCAGTGGAAACCACGAAGGTTTGGTCGGCTCCCTCCATCTCGGCGAGGAGACGGCTCAGTTCGGCGTGCACCGCCGCCCCACCGATGCCGTAAACCGGCCCCAGGGTCTCATCACGCAGATCGGCGGTGCGCGCGTTCAGCAGGGTCGTGCCGCGTGCGATGGGCGGATTGACCGGACGGCGCCCCTGTGGGCGTCGGGTCGCGGATCGTATCAGGCGAGTCGTCTCGTCCACTTGACGCGACCTCTGTTAGGTTGGTTGTTGGGAACACTAGGCGGGGCACCGGCCTCGCGACAAGGGACGCTGATGAGGCTTGTAGCCGTTTCAGGATTGATCGCTCTATTGCTGGCATCGGCCGTGGCCTGTGGTCGTGGAGCCGATGAGGCGGGAGACACCACGACGGATGTTGCCATCCAAGGCGAGCCAGAGTTGCCGGAAATTGAGATCGTGCGTGAGGCCGGGCCGACCCTGACCTCGATCCGGTCCCGGGGCTATCTGAACTGTGGCATCCACCCTGGGCTGGTAGGTTTCTCCTACACCGATAATCGCGGACGCTGGCGCGGGTTCGACATCGACTTCTGCCGGGCGACGGCCGCTGCCGTGCTCGGCGACCCGAATGCGGTGCGGTTTGTTCCGGTGACGAATGAGCAGCGCTTCCCGGCGCTTCAGGAAGGTCGGGTGGACGTGCTGTGGCGCAATACGTCACGCACCCTCAGCCGCGATGGATCCGGCTTTGACTTCCCGGGCACCAACTATTTCGATGGCCAGGGGTTTCTAGTCCGCCGCAATCTTGACCTGGCCAGCGCGACTGAGTTGAACGGTGCGCGTGTCTGTGTCCAGGCTGGCTCCACCTCGGAGCTGAACGTGGCTGACTGGTTCAGGGTCCATGGCCTGACCTACACACCGGTCGTCGTCGCCAGCGAAACAGCGGCCAGAACTGCCTATGCGCGAGAAGACTGCGATGCCATGACTGCCGATGTGTCGGCCTTGGCGGCGGCGCGCACGACGCTGTCGGATACGCGAGCCCATGTCATCCTGCCGGAAGTGATTTCTCGTGAACCGCTCGGGCCCGCTGTCCGCGAGGGTGACAACCAATGGGCCGACATCGTGCGCTGGACGCTGAACGCCCTCATTCTGGCCGAGGCCCTGGGTGTAACCCAGGAGAACATGGATCAGATGGCCGAGGAATCGCGTGACCCCGAAGTCCGCCGGCTTTTGGGAGCGGAGGGGCACGTCGGCCGGCCGCTTGGCCTCAGCGATGCCTGGGCCCGCGACGCCATCGCGGCCTCCGGCAACTATGGCGAGATCTTCGAACGCAATGTCGGGACGGAGTCGGCGCTGGACCTCTCGCGAGGCTTGAATGCGCTATGGACGGCACAGCCGCCCGGGCTGATGTACGCTGCGCCGATTCGATAGTGCCGGGTTCCGGGGAGGGAATTCCAGATGACCGTTGCTGAAACACGCCCGAAGTCCAGGAGCTTGCACTGGCTGATGCTGCTGGGCTTCCTGATCGGCCTCGGCGGCGGCCTGGCGGTCAATCTGGGTATCGGACCTGAGACGCCCTGGGTGGTGTTCGTCACCGAGAACATCACCGGTCCGATCGGTCAGATCTTCCTGCGTCTGCTGTTCATGCTGGTCCTACCGCTGCTCGTGGCGGCCCTGATAACCGGCATCGCTGAAATGGGCGACGTCAAGGCGCTGGGGAAGGTGGGTCTGAAGACCCTGCTGTTCACCATTGTGATTTCCGGCATTGCCGTCGTCATCGGCTTGGCGATGGTGAACTATTTCCGGCCCGGCGATGGCGTTGATCCGGCCCTGGCCCAACAGCTGCTGGAGCAGGGGCGAGAGGGCGCGCGGGGGATCATCGACAGCGCACCGACGTCCGTAGGTGGGGCCCAGTTCTTCCTCGACCTGTTTCCGTCCAATGTAGTGGCCGCCGCCGCCGACAACCAGATCCTGCCGGTGATGGTTTTTGCGCTGTTCGTCGGCATTGGGCTGGTGATGACCAAGAGCCCGGCGGCGGACCATTTCCAGCGCACCATGGAGGGTCTGCTCGAGGTGATGATGAAGCTGATCGGGCTGGTAATCTCCTTCGCGCCGATCGCGATTGCGTGCCTCATGTTCAACCTGGCGGCCTTGTTCGGGTGGGATCTGTTGCTGCGGCTCAGTGCCTATGCCGGGGTGGTCGTGCTGGCGCTCGCAATCCATTTCTTCGTGACCTATTCGCTGGCGGTTTGGGGCCTGGGCGGCCGCAATCCGATCAGCTTCTTCAAGGCGGTTCAGCCGGCGGTCGTCGTCGCCTTCTCGACGGCCTCGTCCAATGCCACCTTGCCGACAGCGCTCCAGGTGGCGGAATACCGGCTGCGCCTTCCGCGCAAGATCTCGCGTTTTGTTCTGACGGTCGGAGCAACCGCCAATCAGAACGGAACGGCCCTGTTTGAGGGCGTGACGGTGTTGTTCCTGGCCCAGTTCTTTGGCGTGGACCTGTCGCTTCAGCAGCAGGTGCTGGTCATGTTCATCTGTATTCTCGGCGGGATCGGGACCGCAGGTGTCCCGGCTGGGTCGCTGCCGGTGATCGCGATGATTCTGGCCATGGTCGGCGTTCCTCCCGAGGGCATTGGCCTGATCCTCGGAGTGGATCGGTTCCTGGATATGTGCCGCACGACCTTGAATGTGACGGGCGACCTGGTAGCGGCGACGGTCGTTTCGCGCGGCGAAAGCGATCCTCCAGGTCTGGAACTGCCGCCCTCCATCGCCGAGCCGCCTGGCCCCTAGTTCAGGCTGCCGGTGCGGATGAAGGCAGCGGCCACGCGGCTGGGTCGGTCGCCATGTCGCCCGAACTCCTGAGCTATGGAGATGTGGGTGGCTGTCGTGTCCGGATAGAGGCGATAGGGCCGCCGGGCAATGTCGAGGGCTGCGGCCAGCGCGCGAACCTGGGCCTGGGCATACGGTCGCGCGGAGGCGTAGAGAATCAGCATGGGGGCCGACGGTGTGTCAGCCCGGATGCGATCCGCAGGCGTAAAGGCTGCGATATCGCCCTCAAACAGAGTCTCGAAGAAGTCGGCCGTGCGTCCGTGAGCCTGAAGAAACCGGGTCTGTTCCGTGGCGTCATAAGCCGCTCCGTCGAGGAGGATGACCCCGGCAAGGTCGGCCGGTGATCGGCCATGTGCAGCCAGATAGGCGGGATCACAATTGATCAGCGCCGCCAGATGACCACCGGCCGAATGCCCCATCACGAAAACGCGGGTAGGATCTGCACCGAGCTGTTCGGCGTGGTCCGTAATCCAGACTAGGGCGGCGGCCGCGTCTTGGGCCATGTGGCGCGCGCCATGGCCGGGAATCGCGCGGTAATCGCAGGCCGCCAACAGCAGTCTATTGCGTCGGGCAAATACAGGAAGGCTCCAGACGTCTGATCGGGTGTGGGTGCGCCAGCCGCCGCCAGGAAGCCACATAAGAACGGGGGCCGGGCCGCGGTCACCGAAGGGTCCGTAGAGATCGATTTGCTGTCTCGGATCCGGGCCATAGGCCACGGTCGCCCGGACCTCCTGCGCGCTGGCGGACGCTGCTGCCGCTCCCAGACCGCCGGCCAGAAGTGCGCGTCGTGTCCAGAGATCGATCAAGGACAGAATCCTCCTTGCGTTTCTTGGCCGCCCGCCGCAGCTTCCGCGCCCCATGAGAGAAGCTGAGCTGGAAATACGACCTTCAAATGGCCTCGCGGCCTTGCTTCGGCTGGCGTGGCCGGTCGTGCTGTCGCGCCTGGGAATCATGGCGATGGGACTGACGGATGCGATCATCGTCGGTCGGCATTCGTCTGAGCAACTCGCCTTTCATGCGCTGGGCTGGGCCCCGACCTCGGTACTGCTGACGACGGCAGTCGGCCTGTTGATGGGGGTCCAGGTGATGACGGCTCGGCTGATCGGTTCCGGGCGTCCGCAGGAGGTCGGGGCGGTTCTGCGGCGCGGCCTGATCTACAGCCTGCAGATCGGCGCGGCCTCGGTCGCCATCCTGGTCCTGCTGGGTCCGTGGGCCATGCACCGCATCGGCATCGAACCGAGCCTCGCCGATGGGGCCAGTCTGGCATTGATTGTCTTTTCCCTTTCACTGCCGATGTATCTGGTTTCGGTTGCGGCCCAATTTTTCCTGGAAGGCCTCGGCAAGCCGGCCCCGGGCATGAATGCAATGTGGTTGGCCAATGGCGTCAATCTGGCCCTCAATTTATGGCTTGTGCCGGGACTGTCCGGCCTGCCGGTCGATGGTGCCGTGGCGTCGGCCTGGGCGACGTTCTTTGCGCGCGCCAGCCTGGCGGTTTTTCTTGTTGCCTACATCTGGCGAATGCCTGAGGCGCGGTCCCTGGGGGTTTTCGCGCCGCCACCCGGTCGGCGCGAGGACATCATCGAGCAGCGCAAGGTCGGCTATGCCGCTGGTGTCAGCTACTGCATCGAGGTTTCGGCTTTTGCCGCCATGACCCTGGTGGCAGGGCTGCTCGGAGCTATCGGCACTGCCGCCTGGACCGTCGTTCTGAATGTTTCAGCCGTGGTCTTCATGGTTCCGCTGGGTCTGGCGGCCGCGACCGGTGTTCTGGTGTCACGCGACTACGGTGCGGGCGATCCCGTCGGGGTGCAGCGCTCTGGATGGACCGGCATGGCGGTCGTCGGGGCTCTTGCCTTCATCATCGCGCTGATTGTGTGGCCCATGGCGGACCTCCTCAGCTCGGCCTATTCGCGCGATCCGGCGGTGCTGGCCGTGGCCTCAGCAGCGCTTGTGCTGGCGACCTTGTTCTTTGTGGCCGACGCCCTGCAGGTCGTGGCGGCCCAGGCCTTGCGCTCAGCAGCGGATGTCTGGTGGCCTACCCTGATGCATCTGTTCAGCTACGGCGTCGTTATGATCCCGCTCGGATATGGCCTTGCGGTCGTCTGGGGACACGGCGTCAACGGCATCGTCTGGGCGTGCATCATCGCCAGCCTGATCTCGGCGGCGCTGCTGTGTGGACGATTCTGGCGGATATCTCGGCGTCAGATTCAGACGCCGAGGATCCAACCCTCTTCGGCTTCCACCTGAGTTTTCAGCTTGGCCGAGGCCTTGGCCGGCGGTGCGAACAGGGCTCCGAGTTCCCCCTTTTCGTCCAGCCGCAACAGGTATTGAGCCAGGGTGCGTACCTGGGTCTGGTCTTTCACCTCACCCGGTTCCGGCTTCTGTGGGAGGAGGGAGGGCCAGACCTCCGTGACGACCACCGACAGTGGCTCCACCTGTTCCGGGGTCAGGGCCTGCCAGCCGGTACCAAACGGCCAGACCGCGACCGCCGGTTCCCAGTCGGCGACCAGGCGGGACAACAGGGCTATGCCGAGCAGAGTCTGGCCACCGACGACGCCCGCGCCGTGCATCTGCCAGACACTCTTGGGGCGTAGCTTGCCCTTGGCTGCCGCTTCCTCGGTGGCTCGGAACTCCGACGTGCCGTCATAGACCCCGTCAGGTTTGGTGGCCGACAGCCAGGTCTGGACCTGCTTGGCCGGCGCGCCCCAGAAGGGGCGCGGTCCATCGGTCATCAGGCGGTTCATCTTGTTTGCAACTGCGAACCTGTTGTTGGTGTTGTCGGTCTTGTCCTTGACCTCTGAGCCGATGAACCGCCACATGGCCGACCACGGCGTTCCATCGAGCTTCAGGCGCGCTGAGGTTCCGGCGGGGTATCCGAGGGCGAAGTCCAGTCCGACCAGGGTGCGTTCGCCCCGGCGCATGGCCTCGGAAACCAGCTTTCGGATCAACGCCTCACCTTCGGCGCGGGTGGCCGGATTATAGCTCTCGAAGGTCGGGCGAAAACGGGCATCACGCTTGGCGACGCCGATCCAGACCGACTGTTCCCCGGTCTTCTTGGCCTCGGCGGCCGACCAATCCACGATGATATAGGCGTCAAACAGGCGGGCCACGAAAGGCTCCCAGGGGCGAAGATGAAACGATGCGACCTTCTAGCGGTCCGCGTCGTCGTCGTCACCCCGCCCCGGCGCGGCGTCAGCCTGCAGACTGAACTCCGGGGTCGGGCGCGGACGGGGGCGTTTCAGGACGGCCTCGACGTGCGACAGCCAGCGGCGCCCCAGACGAACGCCCTCGCCGACATCGGACATGAGCGAGCGTGGTCCGAAAAGCTCCAGCTCGAACTCGGGGAAGCGGTGATCGGTGAACACCAGCCGCAGCGTTACCCGCTCTGCGTTGGGGCCGAACTCGTCGAGGAGTCGGCGCGGCTCGTCGCGGCGGGCGCGGGCCAGCACCTTACCGTCGACGATCAGCTCGGCCCCCTCGATCTCGTGGAACGCATAGACCAGGCCGGTACTGCCGGTACGCCAGAGGACGGCAAGGGATTCGCTTTCGAAGTCGAGACCGGCTGCGCGCCCGTCCGCGATATCGATGGCCTCGCACTCCGGTACGCCTTGTAGGACGCGGCGCAGAGCGCGGCGTAGCCGCCGGGCGGGTTCCAGCCACCAGGATACGAACATGGCCAGCGTCGTCAGAGCCACGCCGGCCAGCACCAGAATTAGAATGGTGCGCAGCACCTCGCTCATGGATTGAGCGTCACCATGACAGGCACATGATCCGACGGCTTGTCCATGTCGCGCGCGGATCGCCAAGTCTCAATGCCGGCAAAGGCGTCGGTAGCCTGCGGCGAAAGGAGGGCAAAGTCGATGCGAATACCGTGGTCGCGCTGCCAGGCTCCGGCCTGGTAGTCCCAGAAGGTGTAGGTACCGTCCGGCTCCTTGCCGAGTTCGTGGCTATCTGACAGACCAAGATTCAACAGGGCGCGGAAGGCTTCGCGACTCTCGGTCTGATAAAGCGCATCACCTGTCCAGGCCTGCGGGTTACGGGCATCGACCCCCTCGGGAATGACATTGTAGTCGCCGCACAGCGCCAGCCGTTCTTCCAGCTTGAGCAGGTGCCCGGCATGGGCCTGCAGGCGGGCAAACCAACGTAGCTTGTAGGCGAACTTCTCGGTGCCGATCGGATTGCCATTGGGCAGATAGATGGCCGCCACGCGCACCGGTGTGTCGGCCTCGACGACGGCTTCCAGATACCGGGCCTGCTCATCATCGTCGTCACCTGGCAGGCCGCGCCGAATATCGCTCAACGGATATTTCGAAAGCAGGGCCACGCCGTTGTAGGATTTCTGCCCGTGGACAGCCAGATTGTAGCCTCGACTTTCAAAGGGTTCGGCCGGAAACTTCTCATCGACGCACTTGATTTCCTGGAAGCAGGCGACGTCGGGTTGAGCCTCATCCAGCCAGGCCAGAATGGTCTCCAGCCTGGCATTGACCGAATTGACGTTCCAGGTGGCAATCCGCATCCGGCGACTCCTTACGGACCTAACCTAACCCCCCGCGACGATAGGACAAGCGGTGCGTGCATGGCGTGCTGGACGAACGCCGTTTGCGGGATGAAAACGTGTGGCGATGGCTTGCGCGGGGGTGGTGGTGAGCGGTGTTGAAATCGGGGTGCCTGCCCGTTTCCGTCTGGGGGTCCGCCTGTGTCTCATCATCGATGAGATGGCGGCCGAGGCTTGCGCTCGCTCAGAGACCCTCGCTGCACGCGCGCCGATCATATCCAGGATTGCACGCCATGCCCGAAGCCAGGGCCTGCTCTCGCTGATCGTCGGGCTGATCGTGCTGGTCGCCGGGACCGACCTGGTCCCTTGGAACAACAGTCATGCACCGGTCCTGGCGACGTCGCTCACCGGGATCTTGATAGTGTTGCGCGCCATCGGCCAGATTTCGGATGCGGGCCGGTTCGATCACGAGCGCGATTCGTGACCGGCGCGTTGTCGATAGCGCCGCCGGCGGTGGCGGACCGCTACGATGCAATGGATGTCCTGCGGGGCTTTGCCCTGTGCGGCATTCTTCTGATGAACATTGTGGCCATGGGGACGCCCTGGGCGACCTATTACCCGCCGTTTCCCGCAAGTTGGTCAGATCCGAGCTGGCAGGTCTGGTTTGCCGAGAATGCGCTTTTCGAAGGCACGATGCGCGGCCTGTTCACCTTCCTGTTCGGGGCGGCGGTGATCCTGATTACCCGGCGCGGGGACGAGGCTGGCGAAACCATGGGCGCGGCGGATGTCTGGTTCCGGCGCTGTCTGGTGCTGCTGGCCCTAGGCCTGGTCAATTTCACGCTTCTGCTTTGGCCGGGAGACATCCTCTGGAACTACGGATGCGCCGGCCTGTTCCTGTTCGTGTTCAGGAAGGCCCGTCCACGCACCCTGCTGCTCCTGGCCCTGACGATCATGGCCCTGCTGTCCATCGCTGAGGGGCTGAGCGAGCAGGGCGGCGTCCAAGACTATCGTGACGGGCTGGCGATGCATCAGGCCCAGGAAGCCGGCCAAACCCTGACGAGCGAACAGCAGAAGGCGCTTCAAGCCTATACCCGCCATCAGGAACGCCTCAGCCCGACCCGGACGGATCTAGCGGCTGAGGCTGCCGAGCGCTTGGGCCCATACCCGCAAGCCGTCGCCTGGAGTTTTGGGGCCTATGCCGACTGGGGTTTGAACGGGTGGGGGATATTCATGGTGTTGGAGTCCATCGGCTTCATGCTGATGGGGATGGCGCTGTTTAAATGGCGGGTCATCACCGGTGAGCGATCGATGGGCTTCTATCTGGCCATGACGGGAATCGGATACGGCATCGGGGTCAGCCTCAACGTCGCCGAGCATCTGGCGATCTGGAATGGCGGCTTCTCGCCAGAGGTCTGGTGGCCCAACTACACCTATGAGCTGTCACGTCTGCCGACGACCTTTGGGCATCTTGGGCTGATCGTGGTCCTGTGGAAGGCGCGGGCGCTGTTTTTCGTCGGCGACGGCCTGCGCGCGATCGGCAAGATGGCCCTGACCAACTATCTCGGCCAGTCGTTGATTGCAGCGATCCTCTTCTACGGCCTGGGCTGGGCCAATCAGTTGACCTGGGCCGAGCTTTGGCTTGTGTGCCTACCGATCTGGATCGGCCAGGCGATCTTCAGCGCGCTGTGGCTAAAGCGGTTTCAGTATGGACCGCTGGAATGGGGTCTGCGGTTCATTGCCTACGGAGAGCGGCCGACGATGCGACGGGTATCGTCGGCCTGATCTCAACTAGGCCTTGGCGGCATAGCCCTTTCCGCCGTTGGAGGGACGGCGGCGCTTGCGGCGGCGCAGATTTTCACCCGGGCCGGTTTCGGCCCTGGGCTGCATCGGCTGGCGCTCGCGGGCCATCGGATCGAAGGCGGGACGCTCGGGGGCCGCGCCGGCACCACCGGGCTTGCCGCGACGCTTGCGGTGCGGTTGGCCACGCACGCCTTCGGGCTTGTCGCCGTGACGGCCGCCGCGGCGCGGGCCGCGCTGTTCGCGCCGCTCGTCATCGCCGGGCAGGGTGGCCTTCTTAGCCACCCCGCAGGCCAGGATGGTGGCGTCCAACTGGGCCAGCTGCTTGTCGTTGCGGCGGTCCCAGGACGGGATCTTCTGGCGGGTGACCTTTTCGATGTCCCGAAGCAGTTTCATCTCGTCGGGCGCGACGAAGCTGATGGCGGTGCCGTCCTTGCCGGCGCGGGCGGTGCGGCCGATGCGGTGGACATAGGCCTCGGGCACGAAGGGCAGCTCGAAATTGACGACATGGGTGACCTTGTCGACGTCGATGCCGCGCGCGGCGATGTCGGTGGCGACCAGCACGCGCAGCTTTCCGTCCTTGAAGGCTTGCAGGGCGCGTTCGCGCTGGGGCTGGGACTTGTTGCCGTGAATGGCCCCGGCCTCGACGCCGCCGGCCTCCAGATAGGCCGCGACCTTATCGGCGCCGTGCTTGGTCTTGGTGAAGACCAGACAGCGGGTATAGGCCGGATCGGAGAACAGCTCGGTCAACAGGGCGCGCTTCTTGGCGGCCTCGATGATGATGACCGACTGTTTGATGCGCTCGACCGTGGTGGCCTGGGGCGTGACCTGGACCTTGGTCGGGTCCTTCAGAAGGTCGCCGGCCAGCTTGCCGATCTCACCGGGCATGGTGGCCGAGAAGAACAGGTTCTGACGGCGCGCCGGCAGTTTGGAGACGATCTGGCGGATCGGCTTGATGAAGCCCAGGTCCAGCATCTGATCGGCCTCGTCGAGCACGAAGATCTCGGTCGAGGACAGGTCCAGCATCTTGCCCTGGATATGATCCAGCAGGCGGCCGGGCGCGGCGACGAGGATGTCCAGGCCCTGTTGCAGGGCGCGTTCCTGGGCACCGTATTTCACGCCGCCAAAGATGACCGCGACGCGAAAGCCGAGGCCCGCGCCATAGATCTTGAACATCTCGCCGATCTGGGTGGCCAGTTCGCGCGTCGGCGACAGGATCAGGGCCCGGGTCGTGCGCGGAACCGGGGCGACGCGGTTGGCGGCCAGGCGATGCAGGATCGGCAGGGCGAAGGCAGCGGTCTTGCCGGTGCCGGTCTGGGCGATACCGAGCAGGTCCTTGCCGGTCATCACATCGGGAATGGCCTTGGCCTGGATCGGGGTAGGAGTGGTGTAGCCCTTCTGGGTCAGGGCCGAGAGCAGGGCCGGGTTCAGGCCGAGCGATTCAAACGTGGTGCTCATCGAGCGATCTTTCATATGCGGCGGCGCGCATCGACCGACGCGCGCGACCAGCCCCGGATGGGGCGGGAAACGGGCGTCGCCCCGCGTGATCTGGCGACGAATGAATTCTGGAAAACCGGCGCCTACGACAGGCGGATCTGGGATCAGACCCTCACGCGCTGGAGGGACCGGACATCGCATTGTGCGATGCAGCAAGAATGGGCATCGGGTGTGGCGAAGTCAAGGCGGCGACGTTTGCGCCTATTTCTTCCTGAACTGATCCAGCGAAACGACCTTGGGGCCGTCGTCTTCCGGATCGTCATCGTCGTCGGACAGGTCGAGCGACTCTTCGACTTCAGCAGGGGCGATCTGTGGCGGCTCGAACTGGAGCACGAACTGGACGCTCGGATCATAGAAGCGGGTGATGGCCGCATAGGGCACAATCAGCTTCTTGGGCTGCCCCGAAAACTGCAGGACGATCGAAAAACCGTCCTCGTCTGGAGAGAGATCCCAGTACTGATGCTGGATGACGATGGTGATCTCGTCGGGATAACGTTCCAGCAGATCAGCAGGGATCGAGACACCGCTCGCCCGCGTTTTGAAGGTGATGAAGAAGTGGTGCGCGCCCGGCAGCCCATCAGGCTCGTTGGCGCGCTGAAGGGCGGACCGGATAACGCCACGCAGCGCCTGCTGGGTCAGCAGATCGTATCGCATCTCGTCGGTTGGAAAGTCCTGTCCGCTCATCAATCCCTCGGGCGACTGGTTCGCCTTCTAACGGTCGTGACCCCGATCGCAAAGATGCGGCAGCGAAAAAGCGCGAAAGTCCCGGCCTCTGTTGCCAGGCCACAGCTCAGCCCGACGCGCCTGGTCCAGATAGAAGGAGGAAAGTCCCGGCTTCTGTTGCCAGGCGCCGGGGGGCCCCGCCTAGGGATCTGAACCCCTAGGACTTAGATTGAGAATAGCCGGGTCGCTTACGCGGCCAGACGAACTTCTCCAGCGAAGTTATCGTTCGCATTTAGAAAATGGCCCGAAACGGCGGTACCATACCGAGCGAAAGCAACGTCTTTACACGCCCGTCGATGCTGATCGGCCCCGCACACCCCGCCGATAACGCGGAAGGAGAATGGTGGAGCCGCCGGGAATCGCACCCGGGTCCGGTTCGTTTATTACACGCGCGTTTATCGCCATAGTCCGGGCGAACCCGGACAAGGCTCAATATAGGCACCCGAGCGTGAAACTCAAATGAACGGCTAGCGGATGGACGAGGCCATGGCGAGTTCAGGCTCCGTACGACCCTCGCCACGTTCCGGCTCGCCGTTCAGCTGGCTGCGGCGGGACTCATGCTCCCACTGGCGACGGGTCTGGCAGACGCGTTGCGGACGATTGGAGCCGACAACGTGCTCACGCCGACAGATGATTTCGTTCAGCCGCGCCTGCTCTTCCTCATCTTCGGCTGGTGTCGATACGGGTTGCGACGGGGCGGCGGGGGCAACCTGCGGCGCGGGATCTTGGGCAAAAGCGGCGAGCAGGGCGATCAGGGCCAGGGACATAGGATCAACCTCAAGGTGTTGTCTGAACAAACTATATTGCGCCGCTTTGGGGCAATCAGGCAATCGGCCAGGGTGACCTCCTGCATTAATTTTTGGACAGGCTCAGGCGCGGCCAGCCGGGGGTCTGATTCCGGAACCAGGTTAGCTGCCGCTTGGCGTAGCGTCGCGTGGCTTGCTTGGTCTGTTCGCGGGCATCGTCCAGGCTTGCCTCGCCCTTCAGGACGGCGGCTATCTCGCGAACACCCACTGCTAGCATGGCCGGCCGGTCGGGAGCGAGATTTCGGGCAAGCAAAGTTGCCACTTCGTCGATCGCCCCGGTTTCGAACATCTGGTCAACGCGCGCATCGCAGCGCCGATAGAGTTCCTGTCGTTCGCGCTCGACCACCCAGAGTTCGCAGTCCTGGATGAGCAGGGTTGCGGGGGCAGAGTCGGCCTGCCAGTCCGACAGGGTTCGACCGGTGCTGACGGCGACAGCCAGGGCACGAACGAGGCGTTGGCGATCGCCCGCGGCGACGCGCCGCTCAGCTCCCGGGTCCAGGTCGGCTAGCCGTCGGCGAACAGCGGCCTCGCCGGTTTCGAGCCATTCTGCCTCGATCGTCTGCCGAACAGCGTCAGGGACAGGCGGCACCGGCGCCAGCCCCCTCAAGAGCGCGTGAAAATAGAGACCCGTGCCACCGACGATCACGAGTGGGCCTGGTTCTGACATCAGCAGGCCCTGCACCGCCGTCAGCCAGCGGCCGACGGACCAGCTATCGCTGGGGTCCGCGACACCGTACAACCGGTGGGGCAGAGCCGCTTCGTCAGCCGGGCTTGGCCGTGCCGTCAGAACCTGAAGCCCGTCGTACAGTTGCTGGGAATCGGCGTTGACGATGACACCACCCGTTTCCGAGGCTCGACGCATCGCCAGGGCGGATTTCCCCGATGCGGTCGCTCCGGCGATCAGGATGTGGCGGGCGGCGATGGCGGGATCCTCGCGGGGTGACGGTCGGCTCCGATGCGGATAAGACCACGGCCCGCCCAAGACAAGGAGGTCGGACCATGACGGACGATGCCCGACGCAAGGATGTCATTGCAGCGCTGAATGCGGTGATCGATCCGAAGACCGGTCAGGGCCTGATGGCCGGCGGTCTGGTCAAGGGCCTTGTCGTCGGAGCCGATCGTGCCGGCTTTGCCATGGAGGTCACAGCCGCTGACGCCCGGCTCTATGCGCCGGTGCGAGACGCCGCAGAGGCTGCGCTCAGGGCCATTCCGGGGCTGAGCCGTGTCCACGTCGTCCTGACGGCGGAACAGGCCTCCGGTCGGGCGCGGCGCGGGGCTGGATTGTCGCAGGCGGCGCTGGAGCAGGGACGTCCACCGGCTCCGGTGGCGACGGGCCGTCCGCAACACGTTCGGCGCGTCATCGCGGTTGCAAGCGGCAAGGGGGGCGTTGGCAAGTCGACGGTGGCGGTCAATCTGGCGGTTGCCCTGGCGCGGACTGGTCGCCGGATAGGCCTTCTGGATGCGGACGTCTATGGACCATCCATCCCCTTGATGATGGGAGCCGAAGGTGCCCCAAAGCACGACGGTGAAGGCCTGGTCCCGCTGGAAGCCCACGGCGTGAAGATCATGTCGACCGGATTTCTCGTTGGGGCGGATCGGGCCATGGTCTGGCGTGGTCCCATGGCGAGTCAGGCCCTCACACAGATGCTCACCCAGACCCACTGGGGCACGGCTGCTGAGCCCTTGGATATTCTCATCGTCGACCTGCCACCTGGGACTGGCGATGTGCAGCTAACGCTGGTCCAGAAAACCCCGATCGACGGCGCGGTTATCGTCTCCACGCCGCAAGAAGCTGCCCTGGCCGATGCCCGTCGGGCGGTGGCCATGTTCCACAAGACGAAAACGCCGATCGTCGGCCTGATCGAGAATATGTCAGGTCCGGTCTTTGGCGAGGGGGGCTCTGCGCGCGAGGCGGCTCGGCTCGGCGTGCCATTCCTCGGCAGTGTACCGCTGGACGCCGCCGTGCGGGAAGGCGGTGACCGGGGAGCTCCCGTCGTGATGACCGCTTCTGAATCTGAAGTGGCCAGTGTCCTCGCGGCCCTGGCGGCTGTCGTGGCCGGCTAGTCGAGAATATCCAGGCCGCGACGCACCAGAACGCCGCCGGTCATATAGACGCGAACCGTCTCGGCCCGCCCAAGGACGTCATGGCGGTATCCGGGGAAGGGCCCCGGCATCGGCTGCCAGGCCGGACTGATGCACGGCACAGGGACCACGACCGTCTGGCCCTCGCGGGCGCGCCCGCGATCGACGCTGGTGATGATGCCCGTCAGGGTGCAGTCGCCTTGCGTCTCACCCGTCGGCAAACGGCGGACGGATTCGACGCGCAGGGTCACAACGGTACCGGCGGAGTCGCGCGCCTGCTGATAGACGTGGGGCGGCAGCTCGGCCTCGGCTGGCCGAGCCATGAGGCCGGACGCGATCACCAGACCGGACGTGGCTGCGAGGATGGGGAGGATTCGCATGGGTCTATTCTTTCGCCCATATGAGACGAAATCGCGGCGCAGGGTGGTACTTTCAATCCCTGACGATCAGCGCCGGTCCAGCACTCGGAAGGTAAAGGCGTGGTCGTCCTTCTCGCCCGCCTCGATCCGTTCGGAGGAAACCTCGATCCAGTCCGCCTCGTCGAAATCCGGGAAGCGTGCATCGCCATCGGGTGCAGCCTCGACCTCGGAGATGTAGAGCCGCCGCGCCCTGGGCAGGGCCAGGGCATAGATCTGGGCTCCGCCGATCACGCACACTTCGTTCACACCGTCTTCGCGCGCTGTCTCGCGCGCGATCGGGAGGGCCTCATCCAGCGTTGCGCAGACAAGGGCACCCTTGCCGACAAAGCCGGGATTGCGCGAGATCACCACATTGAGCCGACCGGGCAGCGGGCGAAGCTGCAGGCTGTCCCAGGTTTTGCGGCCCATCACGCAGGGCTTGCCGATGGTGGTCTGCTTGAATTTCTGCAAGTCCGAGCGGAGCCGCCACGGCAGGTTGCCTTCGGAGCCGATCACGCCGTTTCGACCGCGTGCGGCGACCAGAGCGATGATCGGTGAGGCCATGGGCTGATCCATTCTTTGAAACCAAACGCGAACCTAGGACTTAGCAAAGGACCGGACCCGTCGTCCGGCGGAATCGACAGGGTGACTTGAGAATGAACACGACTGTGAAATGGGTCCTCATCGGGGTGGCGGTGGCGGCGTTCGTCGGCTTCCTCATCGGATTTGTCGAAGGGGCGAGCGGCGCTCAGTTCGGCTTTCTGAAGGTCATGGTGGCGACCTTTGCGGGGGTGTTCACCGCCTTTATCGGCCTCAATCTCTCGGGCAATCGGCGCGGGGTGCAGGTGGCCCCGAGCGATGCGCGTGTGGCGCTCGAAGGTGAGCTGCCGGCCGGGCAGGGGCGTCTGGTCGTCTATCGTGAAGGGTTCGTCGGCTCGATGGCCGGCGTGAACCTTGCCGTCGATGGCCAGGAAATGGCCCAAATCAAGAGTCCGCGCTTTACCGTGATCCGTCTGTCACCCGGCGCGCACCGGCTGGCCGCCGGGTTTGGCGGGCTGGCCAAGGCGCAGAACCACCAGGCCGAAGCGGAATTCCTCATTCAAGAGGGCCAGACCATCGCCTACCGCGCCGTCGTCAGCATGGGCGCGATCAAAAACACCATCCGCCTGGAGCAGCAGGACGATCTCAAGGCCGTCGGAGCGGCACTGGCAAAATCCCGGATGACTGCGCCGGACCGCGACGGGATCTGATCGGGGAAATCTCTCGTTTCCGAGACTTGGGAGCGGCGCAGTCCGCCGCTCCCGCCTGGCCTACATCTCCGGTTCGAGCAGCTTGAGCCGGAAGAGCAGGGCACCGAGAATGGCCCCCGCCGCCGGAGCGACAAAGAACAACCAGACCTGACTCATCGCCTCACCCCCGGCCAGCAGCGCCGGTCCGAAACTGCGGGCCGGATTGACCGAAACGCCCGTCACCTGAATACCGACGATGTGGATCACCGCCAGGGTGATGCCGATGGCCAGGCCCGCGAACGGTCCATGGGCTTTCTCGCCGGTGACGCCCAGGATGGCGACGACGAAGACCGCCGTCATCACCACCTCGAATATGGCGGCCGCCATGAGCGGGTATTCTCCCAGATAGCCCGGCCCCCAGCCGTTCTGACCGAGGTTGATAGGCTCGCCCGGTGTGGCCTGGGCGATGGATGCCAGAACGAAAGCGCCGATGATGGCCCCGATAAACTGGGCCAGCCAATAGACGCCCATGTCCTTGGCCGACATCTTGCCGGCGACGAAGGCGGCCAGGCTGACGGCCGGATTGACGTGACAGCCCGACACCGGGCCGATGGAATAGGCCATGGCGATGATGGCAAAACCGAAAGCCAAGGCGATCCCCAACTGACCGACGTGCGCTCCACCCAGCACGGCCGCCCCACAGCCGAACAGGACAAGGACCGCAGTGCCGATCAGTTCGGCGACGAATTTCTTGAGCATGACACCCCTCCCAGGGTCAGACGTCGCTGCATGGACGCCGTTGGGGAGGGTGGGGCGAGTCTTCTCGGGGCGCTAGTCGGAAGAACCGGGGTCGTCCAACCAGCTCAGCCATTTGCGACGCATGGCCTGTTCGAGGTCGATCCCGACGGTATCGCAATAGATCAACAGCATCCCCAGCACATCGGCTGCCTCGTCCGCCCTTTTGTCAGGATCGCCGAGGCCGCGTGCGCGCGTTGTCAGGCGCAGGTGCTCGGCAGTCAGTTCACCCAGCTCTTCCTGGAGTTTGAGCAGGGCCCAGTCCCGATCCCGGTCGATCGTGTGCTCGGCAGCATAGCGGTCGGAAATGCGCAGGACGTCCGCCTGCAGGGCCTTCAGGTCCATCACACCGCAACCGGGGCCTTGATGTGGGGCCAGGGGTCGTAGTCTTCGAGCACGAAATCGCCCAGTTCAAAGGCAAACAGGTCCGAACGATCGGCGATGTGCATGATAGGCAGCGGACGCGGCTCCCTCGCCAACTGGGTCCGCGCCTGCTCCAGGTGGTTCAGATATAGGTGGGCATCCCCGAACGTATGGATGAACTCGCCAGGCTGGAGGCCGACGACGCGCGCCACCATCATCGTCAACAGGGCGTATGATGCGATGTTGAAGGGCACCCCCAAAAACACGTCGGCCGACCGTTGATAGAGCTGGCAACTCAGCTTTCCGTCCGCCACGAAGAACTGGAACAGGCAATGACAGGGCGGCAGGGCCATGTCATCGACGTCTGCCGGGTTCCAGGCGGTGACGATGTGTCGGCGGCTGTTGGGATTGGTCTTGAGGCCATGGATCAGCTTCTCGATCTGGTCGATCGAGGCCCCATTCGGGTCGGCCCACGAGCGCCATTGCTTGCCATAGACTGGTCCGAGATCGCCCTCGGCGTCGGCCCACTCGTCCCAGATGCTGACGCCGTTCTCCTTCAGATAGCGGATATTGGTCTCGCCGCGCAGAAACCACAGCAACTCGACGATGATCGAGCGGAGGTGCAGCTTCTTTGTCGTCAGGACCGGAAAGCCACGCGACAGGTCGAACCGCATCTGGCGGCCGAATACGCCCAGGGTGCCCGTTCCGGTGCGGTCTCCGCGCTGAGCGCCGCTCTCAAGAATATCGGCCAATAGATTGAGATACTGACGTTCAGGATGATCCGGCTCGGCCGCGATCTGCGCGTCGGTCAGGGCCGGGAGTTCGGACTGGAGAGCCTTGGCGGTCATTCCGGCAGTTTGGAGGTGATTCGCGGCTCTGACAGCCCCCGAACTACAAGGCTCCACAGTCGATTGCAGCACCTGGACGGAGCCGATCAAGACCTGGCGATGGTGCTGGCGGTGGCCGCGGGAGGGGGCCGGGTGTTGCGGGCGGCGAGAACGGCCACGAGACTCCCTGCTGGGGCTAGCAGGTTCAGACTGCGTGGATATCCTTGGCACGCAGGGCGACGGCAAAGCGGCGGATGGTCCTGGCTTTGTTGGAAATCAGTCCGATGAGAGGCACGTATCGATAGTTCAGCAACACGGCCACACCGACATCTCGGGGTTCCAAAACGGCCATGGCCTCGCTTCTGACGTCATCGGGCAGATAGGTCATTGATCCCTGAAGCACGACCAGGGCGTTACTGACCCGCGCCACTTCTGCGACGCCCAGTGACCCTCCTGGAATCTCACTGAGGATCACGTCACGGTTGGTGATCAAGGTCTGCACGTTCTGCCTGACGCAGTCTGAATCCGGGCACTGCCCGACGGCCTCTGCAACCTCGACGGCGATCCGGTCGACTTCACGGCGGCGTGTCTGTTCATCGATGAGATCGACGGCACCTGCCAGCAGTGCGATCAGAATGGTCGCCAACAGCGCGAACTCAATAGCCGCAGCCCCGGAGGTATCAGCGACCAGCTCATCTGCGGGTCGAAAATGGCGGCGTCTTTTGGCGCTCATGATGTCGAAGGCCCCTATGACCGCAGAAACACGGACATACCGCGCGCCCTTAGTTCAGAGGTGAGCGGGACAAACACCAGGATTGGCGCCTCTGCCCTAACCAGAATCAGGTGCCCGGTGTTGCCGCGCACAAAGGTCGTCGACATGGACTGTGCGGATGCGGATCGAAGTTCACGCATTTCCAGTCGCAGGGTATTCCGGCAATTCGGAGCCAGCAGCAGGCGCTCGCAAATGAAATCACGCGTGCCGTTCCGATCTGCCGCCGCGACCAATGCGCTACCTTCCCCAGTCGCCAGATCCGACAGGGCGTCATGCATGGCGATGCGCGCCAGGAAGAACAGCGAGAACTGTAGGATGCCGAGCAGCAACAGCACAAAGGTGGTGGCCAGGATCGAAAACTCGATCGCCACAGAGCCTTTGTTGTTTCCGATGAAGCCTGCCAGCCGTCGGCGTGTCACGGGCAAGTCCTGGAACAGATGCGGATATAGTCGATCAGACCGCCGGTCGATTCATTCTGCCCAGCGGCTTTCCAGCTGATGCGGTATTCGCCTGTCTGTCTGACCCGGAACCGGATTCTGCGCTCGACCCACTGGTCGGTATAGACGCACGAGTCGACCATGTTCCGAGGCGCATAGGTGTAGTCTCCCGATCTCTCAATATAGAGATCGATGCGGTTGGTTTCGTTGCGCCAGGCACGATAGGGTTCCAGTACTGCACCGGAGCCGCAGGCCACGACACCCGCAAAGGCCCGATCCGGGTTGCGAATGCGGGAGATGTACCAGTAGCGGACCTCATAGTCTCCGGGCGTAAACCGCATACGACGCGCCATGGTCGAGTTCGCCCAGGAATCCAGTTCGGCAAAGAAATTCCCGAAACGGATTGTACCCGCTGACAGCTCCGGCAAGCCGTTGATCTCAATGCCGCGTGTGCCCTCGGTGTCCCAGCCGTTCCAGTTCTGGAAGATGGCCCAACTGTTGGGGGTGACCGGGTGGTTGACCTCGAACGATTCCATAAACAGAAGCGCGCCCGGGTTCGAACCCGGCAGTGGCCTGGCCACGCTGCACTCGCGCACCGCCCCCACCGGAGTGCTTTCAGCACCCAGGATCGCCGCAAAGGCATTGGGGCTGCGGGCCGAACCCGTGACCGTCAATACGTCGCCAGAGATAGAGTTGCGGATTTCGCCTGGGACGCCACTGGCCGACAACCGTCGGGCTGAAATGCGATCAGCCTCACCCTGGAAGGACGCGGCGGTGAGCTCATAGTTCTCGGGCCTGCCGCGCTCAAAGGAAATTTCCCGCGCCGACTGCGAGCATGACAACTCGACCACATTGCTCAGTTCCTGCCGCATCCAATAGGCGCGTGACAAATCAATGCCGCCGCCGACTGACAGGGCCAGTGCGGCAGACTGAGGGCCCCGATCAGACTCAAATTACCGCGCGCATCGCGCAGAAAGCCCGTGAGGGACTTCTTACCCATCTCGTTCATGCCCAAGCTCCTTGGCGGAGTCTCTCTCATGCCTCCCACTAATACGCACCACCGTCTAATGACGGGTTAAGCGCTAAGGTGAACGACGCGGCCATCTCCGTGATCGCCGGGTAGAGCCTTTACCCACGAAAGGCAGAGGACGGAGCTTAGGGGGCGAGGCGTCCTACTTTGTCTCGTCAGCCGGGGTGGCCGGCGGGTCGCCGACGCGGCTCTCATAGACGTGGTCGATCAGGCCAAACGCCTTGGCCTCTTCGGCGCTCATGAAATAGTCGCGGTCAAGCGTGCGTTCGATGACCTCGATCGGCTGTCCAGTGTGCTTGGAATACAGCTCGTTCAACTGACGCTTGGTTTTGATGATATCTTCCGCATGGCGCTCGATGTCCGATGCCTGGCCCCGGAAACCGCCGGACGGCTGGTGCACCATGATGCGAGCGTTCGGTAGGGCGATGCGCTGGCCCTTTTCGCCGGCCGTCAGCAGAAAGGATCCCATCGAGGCGGCCATGCCCATGCACACCGTCGAAATCGGACTCTTGATGTACTGCATGGTGTCGTAGATCGCCATGCCGGCCGTCACCACGCCGCCGGGCGAATTGATGTACATCGAGATTTCCTTCTTGGGGTTCTCGGACTCCAGGAAGAGAAGCTGGGCGCAGATCAGCGAAGACATCCCGTCTTCGACCGGTCCGGTCAGGAAGATGATCCGCTCCTTGAGCAGACGCGAGAAGATGTCATAGGCCCGCTCGCCGCGGCTGGTCTGTTCGACCACCATCGGCACGAGGTTCATGGTCAGGTGGTCGACGGGATCGTGCATCTGTCTCGGCTTTCTCGATAGCTGGCGGAACGAATCAAAGTCGCCCCGCCCTTTGAAACCGATATCGTCTTGCCGAAGTGTTGATTCAAGTCTGCGGTGGCGATCCCGCCTCAGGCGCGGGGTCCGCCACAGGTGCCTCAGAGGCGTCGTTGGTCGCAGGCGCGCCGGATTCGGCCTGCTCTTGACGCAGGGCACGCTGACGCACAACCTCGTCCGCGATCTCGCGTTGCTGGCGCGTTTCCGACAGGGCGTCAGGGCGTGCCGCGTACAGCCCCCGCAGATAGTCCAGATCCCAGTCCGTCATGCGCTGACCTGGCACGGAGTTGGGTGCAAACAGGTTCAGCACGGTGTCGTAGCTCGTCACCTCGGCATCGGCATCGACCTGAGCCAGCGCCACCATGGCGACGTAGTCGGCCAGGGAGGCAAAGGAGATCGAGCCGATCCGGCTGGTATCCAGGATGATGATGATGTGGTGCAGATCTTCGCGAATATTGCCCCGAAGGCGCGAAGCTCCGCGTACGCGGACGGTCTCTCCCGATCCGATCGCCTCGCCCGTGTCGGCGGAAACCGCCTGGCTGACGTGCCACCAGCGTACGGGCGCACCCGACGTCTGAAACCGCTCCAGCGCCGCGCTTCCGAGGTTCGAGGCCGACAGATCAGGGCGGAACGCCCTTCGTTGCTGACCGACCATCCAGCGGGCCAGGTTGTCGCCGTTCGAGTCGGCCAGGATCAGCACGTCAGGTCGGCAGCCAGGCTCACCGGGCTCGAGCCCGACAGCCATGGCGACAGCCGAGACCTGATCTGCAAGGGCCTGGGCATATCGCGGGGCGAGATTGACCACGCCGACACAGATCGTCCGATCCCAACGCGCGAGATTGCGATCAGGTGGGGCCTCGCCGACGGTGTCGACAAATGCCTGGACGGCATCTCTGACCGGGGCCGCGACGACGGTGATGTCCTCGACCGTGTCTGCCGGCGGTTGAGACTGGGCCAATGCCGCGGTGCCTGGAAGGGACAGCAGGGCGGTCGTGAGGAGGAGGGCGAGATGACGCACGGACGAGCCTGTGAAATAGTTGATACAGCCGCATATCATGGCGTCGTTCCGACGCCGGATTAATTCACCGAAAGGTGGCCCCTGACCAAAACCGGCCATGCGCTCAACGGGCAACAAGAAAGGCCGGCGACACACAGTGCCGCCGGCCTTCTGGAAACAGTGTGAGGACTAGTCCTCGTCCTTGAAGAGCTCTTCGCGAGACACCTTCTTGTCGGTCACCTTGGCCTGTTCGAAGGCCCAGTCGCAGACCTTCTCTTCGTAGATCGGCGCGCGCAACGCATTGGTCGCATTCGAGTTCTGACGGTAGAAGTCCATCACCTGACGCTCCTGGCCCGGATAGTTGCGGGCCTCTGCCACGATGGCGCTGGAGACTTCCTGATCGGAAACGGTCACGCCGGCGGCGCGGCCCATCTCCGCCAGAACCAGGCCCAGGCGCACGCGGCGCTCCGCAATCTTGCGGTAGTCCTCCTTGAGCTTCTTGTCCGACTTCTTGGAGTCTTCCTCGTCCAGACGACCGGCAGCCTTGTCGGCCTCGACCTGTTGCCAGATGCCGTCAAATTCGGCCTCAACCATGCGCGGCGGCAGAGGGAAATCGTGCCCCTTGTCCAGCGCGTCCAGCAGGGTGCGCTTGAGGCGGAAGCGCGACTGGCGATCGTTACCCGACTGGAGGTTCTGCTTGACCAGTTCGTTCAGCTTTTCGAGGCTTTCAATTCCGATCGCCTTGGCGAAATCGTCGTCGGCCTTGGCTTCCTTGGGAGCCTTGACCGCCTTGACCGTCACGTCAAAGACCGCGTCCTTGCCTGCGAGATGGGCCGCTCCGTAGTCAGCAGGGAAGGTGACCTTCACCTCCTTCTCGTCGCCGGACTTGGCCCCCTTGAGCTGGTCTTCGAAGCCCGGGATGAAACGGCCCGAGCCGATCACCAGCGGCGTATCGGTGGCCGAGCCGCCTTCAAAGGCCTCACCGTCGATCTTGCCGACGAAGTCGATGATGAGCTGGTCGCCGTCCGCAGCCTTGGGGGCCTTACCGCCCTTGTCCTCATAGGTGGTGTTCTGGCTGGCCAGTTCGGTGACAGCCTCTTCGACTTCCTTGTCGGTCGGCTCGTGAATCGGACGGGTCAGCTTCAGGCTTGAGGCATCAACCGGCGTGAAGTCCGGCATCACTTCCAGGCTCATTTCGTAGGACAGGTCAGCCTTGCCGGCGACCACATCCTCAATATCGGTGATCGGGGTGATCTCGGCCGGGGCTGCGGGGCGCAGCTTGGCGTCGTCCAGAGCCTTCTGGCTGGAGGTGTTGACCTCGTCGTTGATGATCTCACCCATCAGCTCGCGACCGAACATCTTGCGGACGTGGGCGGCGGGAACCTTGCCGGGGCGAAAGCCCTTCAGCTTCATCGTCGGTGCTATCTCGGCGATGCGCGCATCGAGGCGCGAGCTGAGGTCGCCCTGCGGGATGGTCACGGCGATCACGCGCGACAGGCCTTCAGCGGATTTTTCGACGACTTGGATGGACATGGGAGCGGTCTTCTACAGGACGGCGGCCCCGAGATCGGGATGGCCGGGCGAATGGAGGCGAAACGCAAAAACGCCGCCCGCAAGGGCGGCTGTTTCACGGAAGCGGCCCTTATGTCGGCATAGGCGCTTCAGGTCAACGGCGTGCTTGCCGTTCGTGGAGGCGACGGTTAGGGAGCGAGTGAACCTGGCGGATGTGGCGGAACTGGTAGACGCACTGGATTTAGGTTCCAGCGCCGAGAGGCGTGGAGGTTCGAGTCCTCTCATCCGCACCAGTCCCGTTCGCAGCCTGTCGAGCCGGGGCGGTTTTGTTCGCGCCCGGCGTTCGGTCTAAGCCAGAATGTGGATGGAGAATCGACCCGCATGACCCGCGCCCGCCGCACCCGCATCGTTGCGACGATTGGCCCGGCCAGCCGCGAACCGGGCCAGATCAAGGCTCTGGCCAAGGCAGGTGTGGATGTTTTCCGCCTGAATTTCAGCCACGGCACCCATGAGGATCACGCCAGCGCATTCAAGGCAGTCCGGGGAGCTGAGTTGGCGATCCGCCGTCCGCTCGGAATCTTGGCCGACCTGCAGGGGCCCAAACTCAGGCTGGGAAAGTTCATTGGGGGCGGCATCGAGCTGGTGCCTGGCCAGCACATGAGGCTGGATCTCGACACGAACCCCGGTGACGACCGGCGCGTTGGGATGCCGCATCCCGAGATCTTCAAGGCGCTCAACCCGGGCTCGCTGCTGCTGCTGGACGACGGCAAGGTGAGGTTGCGCGTTGAAGCTGCCGGCGACGATTTCGCCGACACTGTGGTGGAGGCGGGCGAGCGTCTGTCTGATCGCAAAGGTGTAGCGGTTCCCGGCGGCACCATCCCGATTTCGGCACTGACCGACAAGGATCTGACGGATCTGGCCTTTGCCTTGCGTCTGGGTGTCGATTGGGTCGCGCTTTCATTTGTTCAGCGCGCCTCGGACATGGCGGAACTGAAAAAGCTGGTGGCAGGACGGGCGGCGTGCCTGGCCAAGATCGAAAAGCCGGCGGCGCTGGAGCAGCTGGAATCGATTCTCGACTACTCTGACGGCGTCATGGTGGCGCGAGGCGACCTGGGAGTGGAGTGCTTGCCAGAGGAGGTTCCCGTCGCCCAGAAGAGTATCCTGCGCGCCGCCCGTAATCGCGGGGTGCCGGCGATCGTCGCCACCCAGATGCTGGAATCGATGACCACCAGCCCGGCCCCGACGCGCGCCGAGGCCTCGGACGTCGCCAACGCCGTCTATGAGGGGGCCGACGCCCTTATGCTGTCAGCGGAGACGGCCGCTGGAAAATACCCGCTCGAAGCCGTTCAGGTGATGGATCGCATTATGGAGCGGGTCGAGGCCGATCCACGTTGGCCAACGTTGATGGATGCGGAACACGCAGGCATGGACGACGTCGATGCAGACGCCCTCGTCGCTGCGGCCCGCAAGGCGGCCGAGGCGGCGTCGACCGCCTGCGTCGTAGTTTTCACCACAACCGGCGGGACGGCCCGGCGCATGGCCCGCGAACGGCCGCTGCAACCCGTTGTGGCGCTGACTCCCTCTCCCGACACGGCACGGCGACTGGCGCTGGTTTGGGGGCTGGAGCCGCGTCTTGGTCAGCAGCCAGCAACGCTCGAAGACGTGACCGAGGATGCTGTCCGACACGCGGTCGATGCCGGCCTTGCCAACCCAGGCCAGCGTGTCCTGATCCTCGCCGGGACACCTTTTGGGGCACCAGGAGCGGCAAATCTGCTCAGGCTGGCCCACGCGCCGGCCACGCGCGAATAGAAAAAAGCCCCGGACCTTTTTGATCCGGGGCTTCATTTTTGGGTCCGCTCTGCGGCTACCAGCGCCACACCTGGTAGGCCGTGTCGATGATGTAGCCATCGAACAGATCGACCAGATAAATGCTGTTGTCGACATAGACCCAGGCGCAGCCCGGAGGCGGGGCCGGCAGGCCGTACCACGCCCAGTCATGGACACGGTAGCGCCAGAACACGTTGGGCAGATAGTCGCCGATCTGGTAGCTGCGACCGTAATACTGGCGCGGTACGGAGTAGTAGCCGTAGCCCGGTGCGAAGTAGAAATTCACACGAAGGCCGCTGTAGCCCCGGAACCAGTTGTTGTCCCGCCACCAGTTGCCGCCATGGCGACGGTTGAAATTATTGCGCCAGTAGTCCCGGTTCCAGCTGCCGCGATAGTGGTCCCGGTCCCGATCACGGTCTCGCCGCCATTCCGGCCGGCTGCGGTCCCGACGATCCCAGCCGCCGTGCTGGCCGCTGCCCCCCCGGTTCCAGTCACCGCGGTCACCCCCGCCGCGCTGTCCACCGCGATCGCCACCCCCATGCTGGCCACCCCGGTTCCAGTCGCCGCCGCCGCGCTGCCCGCCACGATCGCCGCCGCCTTGCTGGCCCCCGCGGTTCCAGTCACCACGGTCACCCCCGCCGCGCTGTCCGCCGCGATCGCCACCCCCATGCTGGCCACCCCGGTTCCAATCGCCGCCGCCGCGCTGCCCTCCACGATCGCCACCGCCTTGCTGGCCACCTCGGGTCCAGTCGCCACGGTCACCCCCGCCGCGCTGTCCGCCACGATCGCCGCCGCCTTGCTGGCCACCCCGGGTCCAGTCGCCACGGTCACCCCCGCCGCGCTGTCCGCCACGGTCGCCACCCCCATGCTGGCCACCGCGGTTCCAGTCGCCGCCGCCGCCACGCTGGCCGCCACGATCACCGCCACCCTGCTGGCCGCCACGATCACCACCACCCTGCTGGCTGCCACGATCACCGCCACCGCGCTGGCCGTCGCCTTGTCGGCCACCGCCGCGGCGACCGCCACGATCGCCACCGCCGCGCCGATCGTCGCGTCGGGCATCCTGGCCGTCGGCCTGCTCAATGCCGGCGACAACCGCACTGCTATCGCGCCAGCTTTGGGCCTGCGCTGATCCGGCCGCCAGGGCCGGACCGCCGGCCACGAGGAGCGCGGTGGTCATGACAAGTATCTTGTTCATGGTTGTTCTTCCCGAAAGGTCTTAGACAGCCCTTGGTCGACAACATGGTTGCCGGTCGATGAACCCCGTCTGAACTCGGTCTGACGACCCCTGACGAGACACCAGAAAGAGCTACGCCTGATGCGCCGCCCGATCGAACTCTACTATTGGCCAACCCCGAATGGTTGGAAAATCAGCATTGCGCTCGAGGAGATGGGTCTGTCGTACGCGCTCAAGCCGGTGAACATCGGTAAGGGTGAGCAGTTCGATCCGGCTTTTCAGACCGTAAGCCCAAATGGCCGAATGCCGGCTATCGTCGATCCTGACGGAGCCGAAGGTGAGCCGTTGGCAATCTTCGAGTCTGGCGCGATCCTCCAGCATCTGGGTCGTGTGTCGGGCCAGTTCTATCCGCAGACGCCTCGCGCACGGGCCGAAATCGATCAATGGCTTTTCTGGCAGGTCGGTGGGCTGGGCCCCATGGCCGGCCAGACTCACCATTTTCGCCAGTATGCCCCGGCTATGATCAAGGATCAGCGCCAGCTGGCCTATGGCGTGCGTCGCTACACCGACGAGGTGCGCCGGCTCTACAGCGTGCTGGAGCGCCGCCTGGCGGATCGGAACTATGTCGCCGGTGACTATTCCATCGCCGACATGGCCATCTGGCCATGGATCGTGCCCCATCGGAACCAGGGTCAGGCCCTGGATCGCACGCCGAACCTGCAGGCCTGGTTCGAGCGCGTCGGTGCGCGTGAGGCGGTTCAGCGCGGCATGGCGGTGGGCAAGGCTCAGCGCGGCGATCTGGCCGCCTCGGGTGCCGAGGCGGAGCGGGCGCGCAAGCTGCTGTTCGGTCAACGCGAGGTGTAAACGAGACCCTTCCAGAGTCTCTCCGCAATCTTAACATACGGAATAGGCTTCACTTTTCCTTAGCGAAAAACCCGCGAATCAGCGTTTGCGATTAACTCTACCTTCAGCAGAGAGGGGCTTTCATCACGTCATCAGGAGAGGGCCAGAACGGTCTTCGAAAGGGAATGACGATGAAAACGCAGATGGAAGCGGCCGAAAGCCTGCCCCTGCCGACGCCGGAAATGTCCGGTGACGACCTGTTCAAGCTGGGTCTGATGTATTCGACCGGCCAGAACGGTGCGCCGCTGGATCTGGTTTCAGCCCACATGATCTTCAATCTTGCTGCCATGAAGGGCTCGGAGGAAGCGCGCGTCTATCGCCGCGAGCTGGCCTCGGAAATGGAGCGCGAAGACGTGGCCGAGGCCCAGCGTGCCGCGCGCCGCTGGCTCGACGCCGGCTCGACCACCCTGGCAGCCTAGCGGTCCATGAACTGACCCGGCGGGAGCACCTGCCGGTTGCGCGAGCCGTCAAAGGCCCAGCGCAGGGTGCGGGCCATGACCAGCGCCCCTTCACGGACCATCGGCCGCGCCAGGCGAGAGGCTTTCAGCCCATGCATCGCCCGCGCCCAGTCCGGCAACAGATCCACGGCCGCCTGCATCAGAATGCGTGAGGGGACCGCCGCTGTCGGTGGGCCGACTGTCTGGTTCAGCACCAGCGCGGCCACGTCGCGTGTTCGCGCATCGACGCTCAGCTCTCCGCGCATCGCCTTGATCAGCGCCTCGGCCTCGGCCCGGCTGGTTGGCACCGAACCGGCCCCCAGGGCCAGGCCGATCTTGGCGACCTCCGCGAAATACTGATCCTGTTCGGCCCGGCTCAGACCCGGCTCCCCATAGGCGATCCAGGCGTCGAGGAAGCTGATGGCCTCGGTGACATGGACCCAGGCGAGCAGGCGCGGGTCGTTGGCGCTGTAGGGCGTCCCGTCCGGCAAGGTCCCGTGGACGTGATCGTGGATACGCCGGACCCTGTCGATCAGGACCTTGGCCTCATCGGCATGGTCATAGGTGGTGCGGGCGATGAACTTGGCCGTCGAACGCAGCCGCGCCATCATGTCGTTCCTGAAATCAGAATGGTCCCAGACCCCGGCCAGCACGGCCGGGTGCAGCATCTGCAGCATCAGGCTGTCGACCCCGCCGATCAGCATCGAGACCACATCGCCATGCACGCGCCAGGCCACCGAGTCCGGCGCGAACAGGGCGTCGGCCCGGCGCGTGACCGGGCGCTCGCCCTTGGCGGCGTCATTGAACAGGCGCGTGACCTGGGAGCGCAGGGCGGCGCGAAGGGGATCGGCCAGATCCAACATCATTAGATCACGAGGCTGAGAAACTGGTTGAAGTCGCTCGCCTGATAGTCGCCGAACGGCGGACAGGCCGTGAAACCGCGCGAGCGATAGAGGCCCAGAGCCGCCTCGAACGGCCCACCGCTGCCGGTTTCCAGACTGAGGCGGCTCATGCCGCGCGCCTTCGCCTCGGCGAGGATGTGGCCCAGCATGGCGGCACCAACCCCCTGGCCCAAGGCCTCGGGGCTCGTGCGCATGGATTTGATCTCGCCATGCTCCGGCGAGAGGGTCCGCAAGGCGCCTACCCCGATGGCCTCGCCATCGCGCCAGACGGCCCAGACCGTGACGTCGGGGCGGCGCAGACCCGACAGGTCGAGCACGAAACAGGTTCCTGGAGGCGAGCTCTTGTGCATACCCCGGAAATGGAGTTCCAGCAGCGACTTGACCGAGGGGTGGTCGAGGTCGGCGGGCCGGATATCCATGATCAGGCGGCGTTCTTCCATATCTTCATCGCCTCCATCGCCCGCAGGCTCTGCAGCCGCTTCTTGGCGCGGCCGCGCTCCTTGGGGTGGATCTTGTTGCCGGCCTCATCGACCTTGGGCGCGGGCAGAGGCGGCAGCAGGCCGTAGTTGATGTTCATCGGCTGGAACTTGGAGCCTTCCAGGTGGCCTCCGGTGATGTGTTCAACCAGGGCGCCGATGGCGGTCTCGGGCGGCGGGGCCTCCAGCGACTTGCCCAGCGCCTGGGCGGCGGCGAGGCGACCGGTGAGCAGGCCCATGGCGGCTGACTCGACATAGCCCTCGACGCCGGTGACCTGACCGGCGAAGCGCAGGCGCGGCATGGCCTTCATCCGCAGCTGGCGGTCCAGCAGCTTGGGGCTGTTGAGGAAGGTGTTGCGGTGCAGCCCGCCCAGGCGGGCGAACTGGGCGTCCTGCAGGCCCGGGATCATGCGGAACACCTCGGCCTGGGCCCCGTGCTTCAGCTTGGTCTGAAAGCCGACCATGTTGAACAGGGTGCCCAGCGCATTGTCCTGGCGCAGCTGGACGATGGCGTGGGCCTTGACCAGCGGATCGCGCGGATTGGTCAGGCCGACCGGCTTCATCGGGCCGTGGCGCAGCGTCTCTCGGCCACGCTCCGCCATCACCTCAATGGGCAGGCAGCCGTCGAAATAGGGGACGTTCTCCCATTCCTTGAACTCGGCCTTGGGGCCGTCCAGCAGGGCGTCGATGAAGGCCTCGTACTGGGCCTTGTCCATTGGGCAGTTGACGTAGGCGGCGGCGTCACCGCCGGGGCCGGCCTTGTCATAGCGCGACTGGCGCCAGGCGATGTCGAAGTCGATCGAGTCGGCGTGAACGATCGGGGCGATGGCGTCGAAGAAGCTGAGGGACTCCTCGCCGGTCAGCTTGAGGACCGCCTCGGCCAGGGCGGGAGAGGTGAGGGGGCCGGTGGCCACGATCACATTGTCCCAGTCCTCGGGAGGCAGGCCGGCGATCTCTTCACCAACGACCGTGACCAGCGGATGCGCCAGGAGGCGCTCGGTCACGGCGCTCGAGAAGCCGGCGCGGTCGACGGCCAGCGCGCCGCCGGCCGGCACCTGGTTGGCGTCGCCCAACGACATGATCAGGCTGTTCAGCAGCCGCATCTCGGCGTGCAGCAGACCGACGGCGTTATATTCCCAGTCGTCCGACCGGAACGAGTTGGAACAGACCAGTTCGGCCAGGCCATCGGTGTGGTGGGCGTCGGTCTTCACGCCCGCGCGGCGCATTTCGTGCAGGACGACGGGGACGCCGGCGTTGGCGATCTGCCAGGCGGCTTCGGAGCCGGCCAGGCCGCCGCCGATTACATGAACGGGTTTCACAGTCATGCGTGGCTGTTTAGGAGGTTTCGGTGCGGGGTCGAGCCCCAAATCGAATCGTGGAGGGCCGATGGCCGCCGGACTGAGCCTGAGACACAGCCTGATTGAGGCAGGATGCTTCACCCTCAAGGCTTGGCGCATTGCGCCGCTGGCTTGCGGGCTGATGACCTTGGCCTTCCTGTTTCCCGTTTTCTTGTCGGCCCGCACGCTGAGCCTGGAGATGGCACTGCCGCTGATCGCGGCTCAGGCTGGGTTGGCTCTGATCGGCTGGACCGGATTGCTGCGCGCCGCCCAGGGCCGGGCGGGTCTTGGTGAGATCGGCCTCGATGCCTTGCGTGTAATGGCGTCGGGCTTGCTGAACGGTCTCTTCCTGGTTCTGGTGGGTATGGTGCTGACCATCGTCCTGCTCGGGATCGCCGGCGCGACGGGGCTCGCCCCGGGCGACGACCTGACCATGGCCACTCAAGCGGTTGTGTCATCCGGTGGCTGGAAGACGCTGGTTCTGTTGGTGGTCGAAATCGCTGCGGCCATGTTGGTCCTTTCCCTGTCAGCACGCCTGCTGGTGTCCGGGCCGGCGACGATCGTCGAGGGCAGGGTGGTCTCGCTGGCCGCCCTGGGTTGGACGCGCGGTTCGGGCTTGCGGCCGGCAGCGGGCCTCGTCACCGCGTTGCTGCCCTATATCGTTCTGGCGGTCAGCGCCTTACTGATTCCGTCGGGTGCCGCCTGGATCGACGTCGCCTGGGCGTTCGTTCTGGGCTTCATTCAGATGCCACTGCTGGCTGGCTATGCTACCGGCCTGTGGCGCACGTCATTCGCCCCGAAAGATCCAATATGAGCCAATCCGTCGTCGTCCTGCTTCAGCCCGGTGCCGCCGATTGGGAGATGGGCCCGGTACTGCCGGTGCTGAGCGCCTATTTCGGGGCCACGATCCGGACAGCCAGTCCCGACGGAAAGTCGGTGAAGACGATGGGCGGTACCCTTATCGACGTGGATACGGGCTACGATACCGCCGACGTCCAGGGTGCCGATCTGGTGATCCTGATCGGATCCGACGGTTGGATGACATTCCAGGATGAGCCGCTCGCGGCGCGTCTGAAAGCCCGTGTTGAGGCTTCCGGTCGTACGGCGGCGATCTGTGCGGCCACCCTCGCATTGGCGCGGGCCGGGGTGCTGGATACCCGACCCCATACCTCGAACTCCGAACCGTTCCTGTCCGAAAACGTCCCCAGCTACCAGGGGAGTGGCGGCTATCGGGACGTCGCCCACGCCGTCTCGGACGGTGTGGTGGTGACCGCACCGGGGTCCGCCCCGGCCAGTTTTGCGGTGGCCTGCGCGGCTTTGCTCGATCCGGAACGACAGGCCGAGGTGGTCGGCTATTGGAACATGGTGCGTGGCGAGTTCGAAGCCCTCGGCACTGAGCTGGGGGCCATCTGGAAGCCCTGAATCCAACCAGATTGTAGAGATTTTACGGGGGCGGCGCCACTCCAACGCGGTTCCGCCGCGAATCCGCCGCATGAAACCTTTGTAAAATGGTGCTGTGCTACTTTCGCGCGGTCGCAATCGTACCCACCTGCCTATTGCGGCACCAAACCCGGTTGAGGGCATTGGCCCTGGACCACGCCGTTCCCACTGGGCCCTAACATGACGCTGGCCATGACGATCGAGACCGCCGCCCTACCGACCCTGAAACGGGGTCGGGCGCGTGGTGGCTTGCTCGGCCGGGCCTTGCGCGTCCTCGCCATGGTCGCCGGTGGGCTGCTGATCACTATCGGGTTCCTGATCGCTCCGCTGCCCGGGCCGTTCGGTCTGCCAATTTCAGTGGTCGGTCTGATGCTCGTCCTGCGGAACTCCTACTGGGCCAAGCGGCGGTTTATTCGAATGCAGCAGGCCCGACCGAACTGGATCATGCCGTTCCGTCGCCTGATGCGCCGTCGACCCGAATTTGCGCCGGTGTTCTGGCAACAGGCCCTGCGACTGGAGCGGCTGCTGTTGCGCCGCGGCCAGCGCGTTCTGGGCCATTGGCGGCGGCAGGCTCGGGCAGATTTCAGACGGGCCCGCCCCCAGGTGTAATCGACGGCTGTTGGGTGCTCGCAACCATCTGAACAACGGCGATTTCCCTTGAGCCGGCAAAACAGCTAAGGTCCATCCACGTCGACTAGTGGACGCGTGCCTTTCCGCCGCTGAATCTAACTTGCGACGACCGAAGGTGCGCGCCGCATTCCTTGCGTGGCGGGGCCGGGTCCAATCTGTGCCTCAACGACGGTCGCGCGTTGCAGGAGACAGACATGAGTTCTCGCATACAGAAGGGCGTGATCGCCGGATTCGTCGCCACTGTTGTGGTGTCCGCAGCAGATCTTGCGGCGACCCTGATCCAAAATCTTATGCAGACGCCGGGGTCCGACCGCCTGTTCCACAGCTTTGCGTCGTTGTTGGCGACCATGGCGCGCCAGGTCTTCGGCGCGGGTCTGGGCCATATCTGGATCGGCTGGTTGCTGCATCTGCTTGTGGGCAGTCTCGTTCTCGGGCCGGCCTTCGCGGTCCTGGCCCCTCGGATTCCGGCCGAGACGCCGGAGGCCAAGGGAATTCTGTTCGCCGTTGCCGCCTGGCTGCTCATGTGCCTGACCGTCATGCCGATCGCAGGGCTTGGCTTCTTCGGGCTTGAGGCCGGCTTTGGAACCATGGCCTGGATGTTGGTCACCAACATCGTCTTCGGCGTGGTCCTGGCCCGGGTCTTCGTCCGCCAGCACGGCGACACCGGCCATCTCAAGCGCCATATGCCGATCGCTGAGTAGCAGACGCGATGAAAGGAAAAAGCCCGGAGCGGAAACTCCGGGCTGGATCTCTTACGTTGGCGTGCAGGCCCTAGTTCAGGCGCGTCCCGATCTGGCCGATGGCCTGATCGATCAGCGGGTCCGCTGAGCCAGACGCCAGGCGCGCGGCCAGGACGCGTTCGGCGGCGGCGGCGGCCTGTTCGGCGGCGGCGGCCTTGACCTCTGCGGTGGCCTGGGCCTCCGCCTGGGCGATGCGGCGTTCGGCCAGGGCTTCGCGGCGTGCAATACTCTCGGCCAGGCGCAGTTCGGCCTCGACCTGAAGGCGCTCGGCTTCGTCTTCGGCGGCCTTCAGCATGGCCTGGGCCTGTGCCTCGGCCTCCACACGTTCGCCGCGTAGTTTTTCCAGCATCGCCTGAGCTTCGGTCCGCAAACGAGCGGCCTCGTCCAGGTCGGACTGGATCTTGGCGGCCTTCGCATCCAGGGCGGCTCCGACCGTGCGGAATGCGCCGGCGCGCCAGGCGGCCAGGAAAAACAGGATCAGGGCGACCGCGACCCACAGCTCCGGGTTCGACAAGTCGTACAGATGCGGGTTGAAGAATTCCATCAGGCGGCTCCCTTGGCCGCAGTCAGCTCGGCGGCGCTGGTCGTCTTGCCGGTCAGCTTCTCGACAATGGCCTTGGTGGTGTCGTCCGCGACGGTGCCCACCTGAGCCATGGCGGCGTCGCGCATCTTGCCGATGCGGCCCTCGGCCTCTGCAACGCGATCCGCCAGTTCGGCTTCACGCGCGGCGGTACGTTTGGCGATGTCGTCGGCGACGCGGGCCTTGGCGGCACCGGCATTTCGACGGGCGGCCGCGCGGGCCTCCGCCAGTTCGCCATGGGCGGCATCGGCCTGGTTCTGGGCCTCGGCCTGGACCCGGCGGGCCTCATCGATGGCCCCACCGATGGTCTCGGCACGGGCATCGAAGACCTTACGCATACGCGGCGCGAAGATCTTGGCGACCAGGAAATAGAGAACGAGGAACAGGAAGACCAGATAGACGATCTGGCCGAACCAGTGCTGGAACTCGAACTGCGGCAGGCCGCCACCCGAGCCGTGTTCGGCTGCGGTTGAGGCGTGCGTTTCACCCTGAGCGCCATGGGCGTCGGGCGAGGCGGGGGCGTGAGGATCAGCCATCGGTCTCTACGTCAGAAAAGTCAGGGCGGCGGTCGACACGGAGCCGACCGCCGGATGCCGGATTACGAAATCCAGATCAGGATACCCATGACGAAGGCCAGGATGCCCAGGGCCTCGGCCAGGGCGGCGCCGACGAACAGGTTACCGACTTGGCTGGCAGCCGCCGACGGGTTGCGCAGGGCCCCCGCGACGAAGTTGCCGAAGATGTTGCCGACGCCGATGCCGGCACCGATCATGCCCGACATTGCGATGCCGGCGCCGATGAGCTTGGCGGCTTCTGCTTCCATGGTTCTCTAAGTCCTAGTTGGTCGTTGGTGGGAAAGGAACTGGGTGGCCTTAGTGGCCGTGGCCCAGGTTGACCACATCATTGAGATAGATGCAGGTCAGAACGGCGAAGACGAAGGCCTGAAGGAAGGCCACAAGAAATTCCAGGGCGGTCAGTCCGACCGTCATGCCCAGCGACAGCGGGGCGATGAAGAAGCCCGCAGCGCCGGCGGCACCGATCACGGCGGTGGCGACGAAACCCGCGAAAACTTTCAGGGCGATGTGGCCGCCCATCATGTTTCCGAACAGTCGCAGCATCAGGGTGATGGGCCGCAGCATGAAGGAGAAGAACTCGATCAGGCCGACGACGGGGCGCATCACTAGCGGCGCGCCGGTCGGCCAGAACAGGGCAAAGAAGCCCAGGCCGTTTTTGGCAAAACCGACGACCAGAACCAGGCCAAACGTCAGCAGGGCGAAGGTTGCGGTGACGGCCAGCTGCGAGGTGGCGGTGAACGAAAGGAACATCCCCAGGATGTTCATTCCCAGAATGAACATGAAAATCGAGAAGACGAACGGGAAATACTTCTTGCCGTCATGTCCGATGATGGAGTCGGTCATGTTGTCGATCATGCCGAACAGGGTTTCACCCACCGACTGGAGCCGACCCGGCACTACCTTTGCCCCGCTGGTGACGATGGCCATGAAAGCGACGATGACTGCAAAGGCGATCGTCATGGCGACGTGCGAATTGGTAATGGCCAGGTCGACGGGACCGATGCCCGGAAGGGTCACATCGGGCAGGTCCACGATCTTCTGGATCTGGAACTGGTGAAGCGGATCAGCCATCGGTCTTAAGCGTCTTCTTCTTCGTCGTCGTCAAAGGGCACGGCCTGCGGCACGACCCCGGCTTGTTCGGCTTCGGCCTGGATTCGCCGGGCAGTGCGCCAGGCCATCCAGACCGAAAGGGCGAAGCCCAGAAGGACCCCGCTGAGAATTCCGATCGGCGCGGTCCCGGCAAAATGGTCGATGCCGAAACCCACCGCGATCCCCAGAAGCACACCCCCGAATAGATCGGCGATGATCTTCCACGCCTGACCAGCCGCACGTTGTCCTGCCAGTTCCTGGGCGAGACGGCTTTCGCTCCGTCTTTCCAAGGCGTCAGCCTGCTCGTTGAGGCGTTTGATCGCCTCTTCGCGCGATTCAGGTGGCATTGACATTGTGATAGCCGCTCAGCGCCCCGACGCAAGCGCCGGAGGGGGTCTGAAATCGGCGCGGAACCTATCCGCGAGACCGGCAATGGTCAAGGGCGGTGCGCCATCATTTAGAGGTTTGATTTTTCGAGAATTTTGAAGCCCACCTCGAGAGGCGAGGGCACCGATGGCTCCGCAGGTAGGATTCGAACCTACGACCAGCCGATTAACAGTCGGCTGCTCTACCACTGAGCTACTGCGGATCAGGACTCATCGGAGGCGGGCCTATAGCAGCCCTGTCACGGCCCGCGCAAGCACCTCAAAAAAACAGATCTGTGACTTTGGATCGGGTCCAAAAAAGAGCCCGACCAAGGGCCGGGCTTTGTGAGTCTGGTGATGGGGTGTCTCCAAGAGAGAAGAAGACAAGAGCCAAAAGCCGCTGATTTGGTTAAGGCCGAGTTAATGCCGATTCTCCGTCTCAGTGATCCTTTGGACCCGCGTATCGAGGCCTATCGCGACATCCGCGAACGCGACCTCGCAGGTCGGCAGGGCCTGTTCGTGGCCGAAGGAGAGGTGGTGCTTGGCCATCTGATCGGCCCGCGCAGCCGCTTTGAGGTTGATTCGGTGCTGGTGGCGGATTCGCGCCTGGAAGGGCTCGAAATGCGGCTGCGATCGCTGCAAGCTCCCGTCTTCGTGGCGTCTCAGGTCGTGATGGACGCCATTGCGGGCTTTCCGATTCATCGCGGAATTCTGGCCATGGGGCGGCGCGGTGAACCGGCTTCACTATCCGAGCTCCCGGCCATGCCTGCTCCAACGGATATGGTCCTTGCCGCCGTCGGTATTGGCAATCACGACAACATGGGTGGACTGTTCCGGGCAGCCGCTGCGTTCGGCGCGCGCGCCGTGGTGCTGGATTCGACCTGCTGTGACCCCCTGTACAGAAAAGCGATCCGGGTCTCTGTTGGAGCCAGCCTGATTCAGCCCTTCGTGCGGCTTCAGCCGGGAGAGGACATGGTCACGGCTCTCGCGAGGGCTGGCTATGCCTGCTGGGCCCTGACACCTTCCGGCGGAGAGATGCTCAGTCATGCCGAATCGGCGGGGGCCACTGCCCTGATCGTCGGTTCGGAAGGCCTCGGCCTGCCGCAGGCCATGCTGGCCCGGTGCCGGGGGATCGCGATCCCCATGGCCGACGGCTTCGATTCGTTAAACGTGGCGACGGCCGCAGCCATTGCCCTTCACCACCTAGCTCGATGATAGCAGCCATTCGTGACGTTCGGCCTCGATCGGCTGATCGCCGGCCATGAGCCTGCCGTCGATACGGTCAAGTCGGAGCATGGCCATGGCGCGGCCGTCCTGGCCGCTGCGAATCTCACCGGCCCGCAGGTCTCCGTTCAGGATTTCGGTTCCCCGAGGCGGCAGACCCCCCTCAAACCGAATTGGCACAAGCCGCGATTTGATCTTGCCACGACGCTTCATGCGCGAGGTAACTTCCTGGCCGATGAAGCAGCCCTTCTTGAAGTCGATCCCGTTCAGCAGATCGAGATTTGCGTCGATCGGATAGTCCGAATCTAGGGCGAAATCCTCGCTGTCCGGCACGCCGTGCACAAGGCAATGACTTCGCCAGGCAGCAAGGGAAGCTCCGGCCTCCGACGACCCGACGCTGCGCCGGCCCAGATTCGGCAGGCGGGGATCACTCGGCCAGTCGGGGATGGCGTCGTTCCAGGCGACGAAGACCGGACGGGGGTCAGCCTCGATCCGGACGTCGGCGCGCAGGCGATAGAGGCCAAGACGGCGCATTAGGTCATCGCGTCGGGTCACGGCGCAATCCAGCAGCACGGCGTCTTCCCGGCCGAACAGGAAGAGGTCAAACAGGAGCCTGCCTTGTGGGCCGAGAAGTGCGCCATAGCGAACCTCGCCGTCCGACAGGGTGCTGACGTCCTGGGTCAATAGACTGTGCAGGAAAGGCCGACAGTCAGGCCCCGAGACGGAGATCAGGGCGCGGCTGTCCAGATGGGCGACGGGCATGGCCGTTCTTTAGGCTGCGCGGTCGCTTCCGGCGAGAGGGGGATGCGCGATCGGTCGCCGGCTCTTTTGGCGATTTGCGATAGCCTCCGCTATGGCTCGACCCAGCGTGGTCAGCGTCACCGGCTTACGCAGGGCCGAATCCGATCCGGCCTGCAACATGGCCTGGACGTGATCCGCTGAGCCGTCGCTCATCGCCACGATAGGGAGCCCGGCAGCCGGCCCCGTCAGGCTTCGGACCCGCGCGATCATTTCCGCACCGGACAGGGTCGGGAGATCGGCTTCGACCAGCAAGAGGTCCAATGGCCCCATACCCAGCAAATCCAGGCCCCGCCGTGCATCCGCCACGGCCAGGACCTTATGTCCCATCTGTTCAAGTGTGTTGCGCAGCATGGCCGATTGCAGCGCGTCGTTCTCAACGACGAGAATTCGAAGGCGCTGGGGCAAGGGCGTCGGCGCAGGATCGACCGTCGCGCCGACGGCTGCAGCATCCCAGGGCAGCTCAAGCCAGAAGCGCGATCCGACACCGGGCACACTTTCGGCGTCGACGTCGCCGCCCATGAGACGGGCGAGGCGGCGCGCCAGCGTCAGGCCGACGCCGGCCCCGGCCACGCCGCCGCCGGTGCGCTCGATACGCTGAAAGGGCTGGAAGGCCTGGACCAGTTCCTCCGGCGTGAGGCCTGGGCCCGTGTCCACGACCTCGACCCGAAGTACCCCGCTAGCAGCGGGGCTGAGGCGCACTTCGATCCGGCCGCGTGTGGTGTATTTCACGGCATTGCCGACAAGATTGTTGAGGATCTGACGCACGCGCGCCGGGTCACCTACGGCAGCGCCAGCCAAACCGGTCAGCATGGGGTCGACCTGGAACGAGAGAGTAAGGCCTGCCTGGTTGGCATTCGCGCGGTGCAGCAGAACGATGTCCTGCACCAGTTGGCTAGCATCCAGCGCCTCGCGCTGGACGACCAGGCGGTCGGTCGCGGCAGCCTCGGTGTCGACCGTTGCATCGAGCACCTCGACCAGATCACGGGCAGCGGAAAGCGCCGCCCGGAGCTGTTCACGCGACGGGGAGCCGCGCGATCCTGCTCCGACCGCGCCGGCCAGCACGTGAGCGACGCCCGACAGGCCGTTGCGGATATCGTGCGACAGGGTCGTCAGAATGTCGGAGCGGGACTGGGCGAGGCGGCGCGTCTCTTCCAGCGCGCCCTCCCGTTCGACCAGAAGGCCCTCGCGCTCCAGGACCAGAGTGAAATGACTGCGTAGGTGCCGGTTCAGAATCAGGCTCAGCGCCAGGGTGAGCGCCGTGGCCAAGACGGCAAAGACTGCGGTGTCGGCGGTTTCCGGATTAGTTCTCAAGGCCAGGACTGGGCCGGCCGCCGCAGCTGGACCGACCACCAGCAGATTGGGCAGGTTCGGTGATGAGAAGAAGATCACGGCCACTGCGGCCCCTGTACACAGAACCAGCAAAATCTCCGCCAGGGGGCCGGCTGACCGGGCGTAGAATGCCGTCTGGAAAAGGGCCAGGGACCACAACAGCCCTGCGGCGATGTGGACAGCGGTATGGAGCCGCAGATTGGACAGGCTGGGCCGGTTCGACTTTCGCCAGTCAAGGATGGCGTAGAAGATAGCCAGGTTGAGCGCATAGAGCGCCATGGAGGCGAAGAACCATCCAGCGTTGGGGGCGTAGCCCACGACGGTCAACACGAACGGCAACGAAATGCCGAGGAAGCCAAGCGCATAGGGAAGCAGCTGGATTTGGGCTTCCAGCCCCATCAGGCCAATGGCGCGGTCCCAGTCCGGCGAATGCCGATCAGGAACTTCGATGCGAGCGGAGGCGATGGCGGTGTCCATGTTGCGACCTTGACAGACAGCCGTTGCATTCACGTTACCCGACCTGTGGCAAAACCGAGGGACTGATCGGGTCGGGTGTAAAGAATCGTTAGGGTTGATAGTCCGATGATGTCGTCCTGCCGCACTGGATTCGATCTCATGATCTCGCCCCGTCCTCGTCTGACCGATGCCGACATTCGCCGCCTGGTGAAGGCGGAGGACGAGGACGAGCGCGCCACCGCCGCTCACAAGCTGTGTCGGGCCATGGATCGTAACGAGCTGGATCCGGCGGAGCGTGAGGCGGCTCAGAAGATCGTGCGCGTACTGGCCGCCGACGCCGCCGAACTGGTGCGGCGGGCCCTGGCCGTTACGCTGAAGTCGTCAGACCTGCTCCCACGCGACGTCGCCCAGAAGCTGGCGCGTGACGTCGATACCATCGCCTTGCCGATCCTGGGCTTTTCGCCGGTCTTCACGGATGACGACCTGATTGAGGTTCTGAGGGTCGGGGACAGCGCCCGGCAAACGGCCATAGCGGGCCGTCCGTTCGTTTCGCGCGATCTGGGAGAGGTCATCGCCGCCGAGGGCGCCGAAGAGGCGGTTCGGACCCTCGCGGCCAACGACAACGCCGATGTCTCCGAAAAAGCCATGTCCATTTCGATCGATCGCTTCTCCGGGAGCGACGTCGTCACGGCCCTGGCCTATCGCAAGGTGTTGCCGGTCACGATCACCGAGCGTCTGATCGATCTGGCATCGGAGGCAGTTCGTGCGCACCTCGTTTCGCGCCATGCCCTGTCGGCTGATACCGCCATCCGCCTGGCGACAGGCGCGCGGGAGCGTGCGACCGTCGATTTGATCGATCAGGCCTCGGCCAGCCAGGACATTGCGGCCTTTGCGGCTCAGCTGAACGCGAGAAAGGTGCTGACAGCGTCGTTGCTGCTCCGCGCCCTGGCGCGGGGGGTCATGCCGCTGTTCGAACATGGGATCGCGGAGCTGTCGGGCGTCGCCCACGGCAGGGCTTGGGTAATGATCCATGACGCCGGCCCCCTGGGGCTACGAGCCATTTATGACCGGGCCGGGCTTCCCCCCCGTCTGTTCCCGGCCTTTCGCGCAGGGGTCGACACCTGGCGCGAGATGGTTGCCGAGGACGCCGACCTCGATCGTGAGCATTTCCAGCAGCGAATGCTGGAGCGGTTCCTGACCCTGCGTCCCCATGCGGGCCGGGAGGACACGGCCTATCTGCTCGACAAGCTGGACTACGGCCCCAGTGAGGACATCCTCGTGGGATCCGCCAGCGCGGCCTAGAGCCACTTTCTGCGCCCGATTGGGCCATGCGTTTCAACATCGCTATCACTGGGCTGGTCTCGGTGCCGGCTAGGCACAGACGCCGCTGGCGGTCCTGAGGACATCAGCGGAAATGGACCTTGCGCGCGCCCCAGGTACCGGATTCCGTGGTGCGGACAGTAAACCGAGCCGTCACCATCGGGGATGCAGCGCCGTTAGGCGGCGTCAAACAGGCCCAGCTGGTCGCCGGGGCGCGGCGGGACTCTGAAGGACTTCAGATCCAGCTCGACGCGGTCGGTGTTCAACCGGTGGCGACGGCAGGCGGCGGCGAAGCGCTGGGCGATCAGGTCGGCGACCGGTCCGGAGCCCCTCATGCGCGAACCCCACTCGGGATCATAGTCGCGCCCGCCGCGCGCCTGGCGGATCAGAGACATGATCTTCGAGGCGCGATCGGGGCGGGCGTCGGCCAGCCACTCGCGGAACAGGTCCTTGATCTCAAGCGGCAGTCTGAGGGTGACGAACATGGCGCGGGTCGCCCCGGCCTGGGCGGCGGCTTCGAGAACGGCCTCCAGTTCCTGATCGTTGAGGCCGGGGATGACGGGGGCGAAGCCGACCATGACCGGCACGCCGGCCTCGGACAGGGTTCGGATGGCGTCGAGGCGGCGCTGGGGCGTGGCGGCGCGCGGTTCCATGTCGCGCGCCAGGGTGCGGTCCAAGGTGGTGATCGAAATACAGGCGCCGGCCAGATTGCGCCGCGCCATCCGGCCTAGGATGTCGACGTCGCGGGTGATCAGGTGCGATTTGGTGATGATCGAGACCGGATGGTTGAAGCGGTCCATCACCTCCAACACCGAGCGCGTTATTTTCAAGGACTTTTCGGCCGGCTGATAGGGATCGGTGTCGCCGCCGATATGGATCAGCTTGGGCCGATAGCGGCGGGCCGACAGTTCGGCCTCCAGCAGGCGCGCCGCCTCGGGCTTGAAGAAGATCCGGGTCTCGAAATCCTGACCGGGCGACAGGCCCAGATAGGCGTGGTTGGGCCGGGCGTAGCAATAGATGCAGCCGTGCTCGCAGCCCTTGTAGGGATTGATTGAGCGATCAAAACCGATGTCCGGGCTGTCGTTGGTCGAGATGATCTTGCGCGCATGGTCGGGCCGCAACTGGGTGTCGAGGCGGGGCAGGGTGTCGTCCTCGGCTTCCGGCTCCCAGCCGTCGTCAAACGCCTCGCGCTTGTCGGCGATATAGCGGCTCGTCGCGTTCGAGCGCGCGCCGCGTCCCTTGATGGGGGTCGTCTTGGCCATGGCGAGAGGATAGGCGGGGCGCGGAACAAAGCAAGAACTGTTTGGGTGTGGCCGCGGCCCTGCCGCCCTAGCTCGTACACACATTCGGCATCCCCGGGCTTGTCCCGGGGATCCATTGGGCGCGGGTGTCGGCGTTCGGACCTTAGTCCGATAGGACTGGGGCAATGGATGGCCGGGACAAGCCCGGCCATGACGGTGGGATGGAACCCTTCGTCAGTTATTGAACAGGAAGTTCATCACGTCGCCGTCCTTGACGACGTAGCTCTTGCCTTCGGCGCGCAGCTTGCCGGCTTCGCGGGCCTTGGATTCGCCGCGCAGGGCGACATAGTCGTCGTAGGCGATGGTCTCGGCGCGGATGAAGCCCTTTTCGAAATCGGTGTGGATGACGCCGGCGGCCTGGGGCGCGGTGTCGCCGATATGGATGGTCCAGGCGCGGGCTTCCTTGGGGCCGACCGTGAAATAGGACTGTAGGCCCAAAAGGGCGTAGGCCTCGCGGATCAGGCGGTTCAGACCCGGTTCGGCCAGGCCCAGGGTTTCCAGGAACTCCAGCTGTTCGGCCTCGTCCAGCACGGCCAGCTCGGAATCGATCTTGGCCGAGATGACGACGGACTTGGCATTGTCGGCGGCGGCGCGGGCCGCGACCAGATCGGACAGCTCATTGCCCTTGTCGGCCGAGCCCTCATCGACATTGGCGACATAGAGGGCGGGCAGGGCGGTCAACAGCTGGAGCATATCCCAGGCCTTGCGGTCTTCCTTGGAGACCTCGGCGACGCGGGCCGGCTTGCCGTTGTTGAGCTGGGCCAGGGCCAGATCGACCAGCTTGAGGTTCAGCTGGCTTTCCTTGTCGCCGCCCTTGGCCCGTTTCTCCATCTGGACGCGGCGCCGCTCCAGACTCTCCATGTCGGCCAGCATCAGTTCGGTCTCGATGATCTCCAGATCGGCGATCGGGTCGATCCGGTCCTCGACGTGGGTGATGTCGTCATCGACGAAACAGCGCGCGACGAAGGCGATGGCGTCACAGTCGCGGATATTGGCCAGGAACTGATTGCCCAGGCCCTCGCCCTTGGAGGCGCCGCGCACCAGGCCGGCGATGTCCACGAAGGTGATGCGCGAGGGGATGATCTCTTTCGACCCGGCGATCTCGGCCAGGACGTTCAGGCGCGGCTCGGGTACGGCGACGTCGCCGGTGTTCGGCTCGATGGTGCAGAACGGATAGTTGGCCGCCTGGGCCGCCGCCGTCTTGGTCAGGGCGTTGAACAGGGTGGACTTGCCGACATTGGGCAGGCCGACGATCGCGACTTTCAGGGCCATGGTGTTCCGGGGTGTGACGTAAGGCGCGAGCCTTTACCCGGTTCGGAGCCGATTGTCAGTCCATGACCGAGGCGAAAGGATGAACCTCGCAGACCGCCTCGCCGTACGAATTGCCCGGCTGGCCGACGATGCGGATCACCTGGGTGAGCCAGCCGGTCTCGGGATCATACAGCCGGAACATCTCATAGTCGTCGTCGCCGTCGTCAAAGGGATAGGTCAGCTCCAGGAAGCGGCCCTGGCGTTCGATGCCCCAGCAGCGGGGGTTGCCGTCGCGGCAGACCGTCATCGTTTCCAGGTCGAGCGAAAACACGTGGTCGATGGTTCCGCGCAGTTGCTGGGGCGTTTCGTCGTTGAACTCGCTGCAGTGAAGATTGAACCTCTCCGCGTCCTGGGCGGCGGCCGAGGTGGCGAACAGGATGAGGGCGGCGGTCAACATCAGGCGCATGGCGTATCCTCCCGACCCGACCAGACGGCGGGGCGACAAGCGTTACCATAGACGGAACGTGACAGCTTAGCTTTCGCGGGCCTCCAGCAGGTCAATCAGGTCGGCCCAGACGCTTTCGGCGGTGGGCCAGCGACCGGCGCCGCGACCGCGACAGGTGAAGACCGAGCCGTCCTCGCAGATGACCCTCAGCGCGTTCCATTCGTCGGGGAGCTCGGCGAACAGGGTGTCGTCCGAGACCGGCTCGAACGTGACGCTGCAGGATCGGGCGTCGGCGCGGGCGATCTGGCGCACCGGGCCGGCGGGCAGGGCGGCGCCCGGCGACAGGGCCTCAACGACGCTGAGCGACGGGGCCGCGCCCCAGGCGAGGTCGGCCAGGATGGTGATCTTGGTCGAGGCGTCCAGACCCTGAAGGTCGGCGGTCGGGTCTTCTTCGGCGAAGCCCTTGTCGCGGGCGTCAGCCAGGGCGTCGGAAAAGGTCGAGCCCGTCGCCAGCTGATTGAGCAGGAAGTTGACGGTGCCGTTCAGCACGCCCTCGATGCGCGCGATCGGCCCGTGACGGCGCGCCCGCAGAAGGGTCTCGATCACCGGCGCGCCGCCGCCGACGGCAGCCGAAAAGGCGAAGGCCGCATCATGGGTTTCGGCCAGGCCCGACAGTTCGGACAGGGAGGCGCCGATGGCCTGTTTATTGGCGCTGATGACCGAGACGCCCTCAGCTAGGGCGCGCCGGGTCAGGGCCAGACCGGCCGGGCCGTCCGACAGACAATCTAGGATGACGTCAGGGTGGGCGGCGAGCAGATCGTCTGTGCGGGTGACGAGCAAGCGGGCGCCCGGCTGGGGCGTGCGGGTCCGCTCGAGCGCGCGGACGAGAACGCCGGTGACCTCAAAGCGCGGGTCAGCGGACAGCCGCTGATACAGACCTCCGCCGACCACGCCGCAGCCGGCGATGGCGACGCGCAGGGGCGTGGACGGCGGACCATCCAGCTCGCGTGCGGCGACGGCGCCGGGCACCAGAACCACGGGCTCATGCACCAACTCGGGCGCATGGGGGGCGGCGATGACGGCGCCCAGGCCGATCTGTTCACAGCGGGCGGCGAGGTCGTTGATCGGTCCGGCGACGACGGCGACGGCGCGCCGGCCGAGCCGGGCCTGGCGATAGAAGTCTGTGGCGGCGTCGCGTAGGCTGCGTTCGTCATTCAAGGCGATATGGATCAGGGCCACGGCGTCGGTGACCGGGGTGCGGCGGCCGGCCTGGGGGCTGATGGCGAATTGAGCGGTCATGTCAGGATGTCCTCAGGCGGCGTTGGCGGGGGCGGCGACGGCGGCGAGCGCGCGGCTCAGGTCGGCCAGGAGGTCGTTAGGATGCTCCAGACCAATGGACAGGCGCAGCAGACCATCGCCGATGCCGGCGGTGTGGCGCGCCTCGGGCGTCATGGCGGCGTGGGTCATCAGGGCGGGATGGGCGATCAGGCTTTCGACTCCGCCGAGCGACTCGGCCAGGGTGAAGACCTCAAGCCCTTGGGTCAGATCGCGCACAGCGGGGATGCCGCCGTGAAGCTCGAAGCTGAGCATGGCACCGAAGCCCTTCTGCTGACGTGCGGCGAGGTCATGCTGAGGGTGGGAGGCCAGACCGGGGTAGTTGACGACAGCGACCTGGGGCTGGGCCTGAAGCCATTCGGCGACGACCTGGGCCGAGGCCTGCTGGCGCTCGACGCGGGCGAACAGGGTGCGCACGCCGCGCAGGGTCAGCCAGGAATCGAAAGGAGAGCCGGTCGTGCCCAGGCAGTTGGCCCACCAGGCGAGCTGTTCCAGGATGGCCGGATCGGCGGCGACCACGGCCCCACCGACGACGTCGGAATGGCCGTTGATGTATTTGGTGGTCGAGTGGATGACGATGTCCGCGCCCAACGCGAGGGGGATTTGAAGCGCCGGCGACAGGAAGGTGTTGTCCACCGCCGTCAGCGCGCCCGCCGCGCGGGCGCGACTACACAGCGAGGCGATATCGACCACGCGCAGCAGGGGGTTGGACGGGGTCTCGATGAGCAGCAGGCGCGGCTTGAGCGCCAGGACCTCATCGACCCGGGCGTCGTCGCCTTGATCGACGAAGACAACCGAGAAATGACTACGCCGGGCGCGCGCGGTCAGCAGTCGGTGGGTGCCGCCGTATAGATCGTGTGGGGCGACCACCAGATCGCCGGGTTCGAGGACCGACAGGGCCAGATCGACTGCGGCCATGCCGCTGGCGGTGACGACCGCGCCGCAGCCGCCTTCAAGCTCGGCGATGGCGTCCGCCAGGAGGTCGCGGGTCGGATTGCCCGAGCGCGTGTAGTCATAGCGGCGCTTGCCCTCCAGGCCGTCGAAACTGAAATTCGACGACAGATGCAGCGGCGGGATTACTGCGCCGTGGACCGGGTCGGTGTTGACGCCAGAGCGGCAGATTTGGGTCGAGGGAGCGAAAGGGCGGGTCACGCGGCGATCTCCTGGGAGCAGGGGGAGGACAGGTCAGACAGAGTAGTGGTCAGGACGCCGGCGATGATTGCCCGCTCCTTAAGGAAGGCGTCGTGGCCGTAGAGAGACGGGGCTTCGACGAACTGGATCAGGTGAGGAAGGCGTGTCGCCAGGTCGCGGCTGTCGCTCAGCGGCACCAGTCGATCTGATGAGAAACCCACCACCGTCGTCAGGGCGGTGATGGCCTCTGGCCGGACGCTATGGCGATCCAGCGAATCCGACAGGCTGATCCAGCGACGAGCGGTAGTTTGGGCCTGATAGGCCTGGCCGCGGGCGATAAGATAGTCGCAGACCGAATAGGGATCGCCCGCCAGACTTGGCGGCGCGCAGTCTCCGAAACGAGTCTCGAACTCTTCGGCGGAGCGGTAGGTGGTCATGGCCAGTTCACGGGCCAGGGCGATAGCCTCCGCCTCGCGGTCTGTGTCGAGGCCAAGCCAGAGAAGTCGACGTTGAACGCCGCGCCAGGCCGTGGCGGCGGGATGGGCGCGGTGCGCCGCCGAGATGACGACGAGGCGAGAGATGCGTTCGGGATAGAGCTCGGCGAAGGCCAGCCCCACGCAGCCGCCGTAGGAGGCTCCGACGAAGGCGTTGATCCGGTCTGCGCCGATCTGGTCCAGCACTAGCGCCAGCAGGCGAGCCTGATCATGGGAAGTGATGGTGGCAATCACATCGCCCCCGGCCTCGGGTGACCAATCGATGGCCAGGAGTCGAACCCGGCTGATGTCGATCGGGGCACCGTCGCCGATGGCCCAGCCCCACCATCCAGGGTTGTCGGGCGTGTCTGCGGCCTGACGGTCGGCAGAGATGCCGCCGGCAACAACGACGAGCGGTCCGTCCGCTGGTCCGACGAGGCGCGCCTGAACCGGGCAAGTCAGGCGCTGACCCGACGCCAGAGCGAAATCGTCCGGGATCGCGACATCCAAGTCGCGGCTACGCGGTGTGCAGGGGGAAGTCAGCTTCGTCACAGGTCGCTCAGTCTCCGCCCACCGAAGACCCGAGCGGATGAGAAGACCCGTGAAGCGGTCAGCGCGCCGTGCGCGCCGTCCCTTCACTCATCTCTCGCGGACCAAGGTCCCCGCAGGAGTTGGCACCATCTCCAGAACTGGGTGGTTCTGGAAGGTTGCCCCGGCTTCAAAGGGCCCATCCCTCAGCCGGTCTTGATGAGTGATCTAAAGCTGGATGAGACCAGCGGCCGTCGTCAAGCGAATTTTATTGCGCTGCAATAATAGCGACTTAGTGCGCAACGTGGGCCGGCTCGCCGCTGGGGGCGTCGGCACGGACCGGGGCCTCCAGCGAGATCTGGGCACCGGATTCGAAGGTCAGGGCCAGCGGCACCAGATCGCCCTCGGCCAGCGGTACGGTGACACCGGTGAGCATGATGTGGTCGCCGCCGGGGGCCAGGGTCACGGCCTGACCGGCGGGGAGCTCCAAGCCGTTGGCCATCGGCGTCATCGACATGACCCCGCCTTCGGTCGAGACGGCGTGGATCTCGGACCGGGCCGCGCGCGGCGAGATGATCGAGGTCAGCCGGTCGCCGGTCGAGGACGTCAAGGTGATGTAGCAGGCCGTCATGTCCATGCCGTTCGGCGTTGGCCGACACCAGGGGCCGGTGGCTTCGACCGCCTGGACCGTCCGACCGTCCACGGTGGTTTCGGTCGAGGCGGTGGTGCGACCTTCGCCCTGACAGGCAGCCAGGGCGAGCGGTAAGGCGATGAGAGCGAGACGGCGCATAGCTAAGACTCCAAAATTCCTCTCCCTGCGGAAGAGGGGATTAATCTACCACCACTTGTCCGGGCGGGCGGTGAAGCCGGCGGCCTGTTCCAGCACGTCGGCGACCTGGAAGACGGTGGCTTCGTCCAGGGCCTTGCCGATGACCTGCAGGCCCATCGGCAGGCCGCCGGAATCCAGGCCCGCCGGTACCGAGATGCCGGGCAGGCCGGCCAGGTTAGCTGTGACGGTGAAGACGTCATTCAGATACATCGTCACCGGGTCAATCTGCTTGTCGCCGAGCGCAAAGGCGGCCGAGGGGGTCGATGGGGTCAGGATGGCGTCGACGCGGTCCCAGACATGGTCGAAGTCCTCGGCGATGCGACGGCGCACTTTCAGCGCCTTGACATAGAAGGCGTTGTAGAAGCCGGCGGACAGCACATAGGCTCCGATAGTCAGGCGGCGCTGGACCTCCTTGCCGAAGCCTTCGGCCCGGCTTTCTTCGTACAGGTCGTTCAGACTGGTGAAATGGTCGGCCCGGTGGCCGAAGCGCATCCCGTCGTAGCGCGCCAGGTTCGATGAGGCCTCGGCCGGAGCGATGATGTAATAGGCGGGCAGGGCGTACTTGGTGTGCGGCAGGCTGATCTCGACGATCTCGGCCCCGGCGTCCTTCAGCCACTGAACACCCTGGTCCCACAGGGCCTGGATTTCAGCCGGCATCCCCTCGACGACGTATTCGCGCGGCACGCCGATGCGCAGACCCTTGACGCCCTTGCCCAGGCTGGCGGTCCAGTCGGGCGTTTCGACGTCCAGGCTGGTCGAATCCTTGGGGTCGAATGAGCACATCGAGCGCAAGAGGACAGCGGCGTCCTCGACCGTCTTGGTGATCGGCCCGGCCTGATCCAGGGACGAGGCGAAGGCGACCATGCCGAAGCGGCTGGCGCGGCCATAGGTGGGCTTGATCCCGACCGTGCCGGTGAAGGCGGCGGGCTGGCGGATCGAGCCGCCGGTGTCCGAGGCCGTGGCGGCCAGGCACAGGTCGCCTGCAACCGCCGAGGCGGAGCCGCCCGAGCTGCCGCCTGGTGTCAGGTCAGCGTTCGAGTTAGCAGATTTCCAAGGATTTTTGACCGGCCCGAAGGCTGAAGTCTCATTCGACGAGCCCATGGCGAACTCATCCATGTTGAGCTTGCCCAGCATGACCGCGCCGTCGGCCCACAGATTGGCCGTGACGGTGGATTCATAGGGCGGCACGAAGCCGCGCAGCATATTGGAGCCGGCGGTGGTCTGGACCCCATCGGTGCAGAACAGATCCTTGATGCCCAGCGGGGCGCCTTCCAGCGCGCCGCCTTCGCCCTTGGCCAGGCGGGCGTCGGACGCCCGAGCCATGTCCAGCGCCTTGTCCGAGGTCTGCACGACATAGGCGTTCAGGACCGGATTGGCGGCGTCGATATTGGCGATGAAGGCGCGCGTGATCTCTTCGGACGAGAAGTCGCGGGCCTTGAGGCCGTCGAGGGCCGATTTGAGGGTCAGATTCGTAAGGTCAGCCATGCACTTACTCGACGACCTTCGGAACGACAAAGAAGCCGTCAGCGGCCTTGGGCGCGTTGGACAGGACCTCCGCCACCTTGTCTCCATCGGTCACCACGTCGTTGCGCAGACGCAAAGGCTGGGAGACGTTGGATGTCATCGGTTCGACGCCTTCGATGTCGACTTCGTCCAACTGCTCGATCCAGTTGAGGATGCCGGTTAGCTCCTGAGCCAGGGGCTCCAGGCGATCTTCCGGGGTCTTGATACGAGCGAGGTGCGCCACCTTGCGCACCGTCGCGGCGTCGATGGCCATACGGCTCTCCAGCGTGGAACGGGTGAAGCGGCGGGATTAGCGGCGCGGGACGGTTTTCACAAGGCGCTCAGCGTGCCTCGGCCACCGAGATAGACGTCGGAGCACCGTCTGGCCCTTGCGGCGTCCAGGTTACGATGAGGCGTCGCGTGCGACTGGAGATCTCGTCATTGGCCGGATTGAGGACACTTTCCAAGACTTCCAGATCGAGCCGCCCCGGAGCGTCGGATAGAATCCGGTATTCAAGGAAGTCGCCGATCTGAAAGACCCGCCAGCCATCCGTGACCCCGGCGAAGAAGGCTATATAGGTGTAAAGGCCATTCATGGCCGGATCACCACCGGCGGCACCGAACATCTTGATGGACGATTGCAGGCCCTGGTTTTCCAGCTGATCGACTCGAACGACGGACGCTGACCATTGCAAGGCGTCACCGACGTCAGCGTCCACCGGAATCGGGTCACCTGCGGCCATCAGGACGGGCACCTGCCGGGCCGCCTCGGCCTGACTGTCGGCCCGGTCCACGGCTGCGGCGCGCTGCGCCGCGGCAGGATCGCAGGCAGTCAGAAGCAATAGGGCGGTTCCGAACAGAACAGGCTTCATCGCAGGGCTCCTCCTCGGCCGTTAACCACAATGCGCTTTGACTTCGTCGCGCGCCAGTCCTACCGCGCGGGCATGACGGTTTTGACCCTGCAAGAGCTGGCCGAGCAGACCGCGCCGGGAACGCCCTGGTTCGGGCTGGACCTCGGCGAGAAGACTATCGGCGTGGCCGCCTCGGACGCCACCCGCATGATCGCCAGTCCGCTGGAGGTCATCCGCAAGACCAAGTTCACCGATGACGCTAATCGGCTGTTCAAGCTGATGGACCAGCGCGGGGCCACGGGTCTGGTGATCGGCCTGCCGCTGAATATGGATGGAACCGAGGGGCCGCGGGCTCAATCGTGCCGGGCCTTCGCCCGCAATCTGGAGCGGATCCGGCCGGTGTTGGTCGCCTTCCAGGACGAACGACTGTCGACGACTGCGGTGGAACGGTTCCTGGTCGAGGATCTGGACCTGTCGCGCAAACGCCGGGCCGAGGTGGTGGACCGCAACGCGGCGGCGTTCATTCTGCAAGGCGCTTTGGACCGACTGGGCTGGGCCGGCGGTTAGGCCGCGCCCGTCGCCACCGGAAGGTCGGCGCGTGCACCCCATTCGGCCCAGGACCCGTCATAGACCGCCACATTGTGATTGCCGGCCTGGGCGGCGGCCAGGGCCAGGATGGCGGCGGTCAGGCCCGAGCCGCAGGTCGTGGTGATGTCGTCGGCCAGATCAACGCCGGCGGCCGCAAAGACGGTGGCTAGCTCACCGTTGGATTTTATCTTTCCTTCGGCCGTCAGCACCTCCGGGAAGGGCAGACTGACCGCGCCGGGGACGTGGCCGCCGCGAAGACCGGCTCGCGGTTCCGGCGCTTCACCGCGAAACCGCGCCTGGGGCCGCGCGTCGATCAGGCGGCGCCCCGCCGCCAGGTCCGGCAGGATCTGGTCGGCGGCGCGCACCAGTTCCGGGCGAAAGGCGCGTATGAAGGGCGTGGCCGGCTGAGGATCGGCCGGGCCTGTCTCGACCCCATGCCCAGCCGTGATCCAGGCCGGAAGCCCGCCGTTGAGCACTCGAACATGGTCGTGGCCAAAGACGCGAAAGGTCCACCAGACGCGCGGGGCCGAGCGGATGCCGACCTGATCATAGACCACGACCTCATCGTCCGAGCCGATACCGAGGTCGGCCATGGCCTCGGCAAAGGCTTCAGGTGACGGCAGCATATGGGGCAAGGGGCTGCTCCGGTCGGCGATTTCGTCGATGTCGAAGAACACCGCGCCGGCAATATGAGCGGCCTCGAAAGGCCCCTTGGCGTCGCTTCCGTCCAGGTGCCAGGTGGCGTCGATCAGCTTCAGCTTCGATCGGCCCAGACGGTTGGCCAGTTCTTCAGTCGAGATCATAGGCTCGGTCATGTCGGTCTCCCGGTCAGGCTTTGGGTTGCCTTCCGGCGCGTGAAAGACGACATAGCCCGCGATGGTCACACTGATCGACAATCTGGCTCCAAGAGAGTCCCTGCGTCACCCGGAAAAGCAGAACCGGCCCGAAGCTCCTGTTCTGCGCAAGCCAGACTGGCTACGCGTCAAGGCCCCCGGATCGGGGCAGTACAGCGCCACGCGTGACATTGTGCGCGAAAAGGGGCTTCACACCGTTTGCGAAGAGGCGGCGTGTCCGAACATTGGGGAGTGCTGGAGCCAGAAGCACGCCACCCTTATGATCATGGGCGACACCTGCACACGCGCCTGTGCCTTCTGCAACGTCAAGACCGGCCTGCCGCAGCCGCTTGATCCGGAAGAACCTGCCAAGGTCGGCCTGGCCGTTCAGCAGATGGGGTTGAACCACGTCGTTATTACCTCGGTGGACCGCGATGACGTCGCCGACGGCGGCGCGGCGCATTTCGCCGAGGTGGTCCGTCAGGTCCGTTTGCAGGCTCCGACCACGACCATCGAAATTCTGACTCCAGACTTCCTGAGGAAGAACGGCGCGCCGGAGGTGATGATCGATGCGCGTCCGGACGTGTTCAACCACAACCTGGAGACCGTGCCACGGCTGTATTTGAAGATCCGGCCTGGCGCCCGCTACTTCCATTCCCTGCGCCTGCTCCAGATGGTCAAGGAGCGCGACCCCAACCAGTTCACCAAGTCGGGCCTGATGGTCGGCCTGGGTGAAACCAAGGAAGAGGTCATGCAGGTGATGGACGACATGAGGGCGGCCAATGTCGATTTCATCACCATCGGTCAGTATCTGGCCCCGACCCGCAAGCACGCGCCGATTGACCGGTTCGTCACGCCCGACGAGTTCAAGGCGTATGAGGCCATCGCCCGGGCCAAGGGCTTCTTGATGGTGTCGGCCAGTCCTCTGACGCGGTCGTCCCACCATGCCGGCGAGGATTTTGCCCGGCTGAAGGCCGCCCGCGAAGCGCAGGGGCAGCGCTAGCCCGTTGGCCGTCCACCGCGTGACACGTATTCTGCCGTATCGGCCAGAGGAGCTGTTCGCCCTGGTTGGGGGCGTTCGCGAGTATCCCGAGTTCGTGCCCTGGATCTCGTCGATACGCGTCTGGAACGAGCGCGAGATCGCCCCGGGGGTGATGGCTCTGGATGCGGAGGCGCAGGTCGGATTTGCGATGGTCCGCGAACGCTTCACGACCGCCGTCAAGCGCGACAGCCAGGCACGTCGGATTAATGTCGAACTGATCCGCGGCCCATTCAAACACCTAAGAAACGAGTGGAGGTTTTCTCCACATGAAGCAGGAACACGAGTCGAATTCTATATCGACTTCGAATTCCGATCAAAGATGCTGGACCGGATCCTGCAAGCGAATTTTGATCGGGCGGCGCACCGCCTGATCAGTTGCTTCGAGCAGCGGGCCGCCATGCTCTATGGCCGCCCTACGGCCTGAGAGAGTCCCCACTCCAGAAGGCCCAGTGCCGTCCGCAGCGCTGCCAGGCGCACCTGGCAGCGGCCCAAATCGCCATAGCTCTCGACGTGGTGTCGGACTTCGCCATGACCGTAGGCCAAGCCGAAATGGACTCGACCGACGGGCTTCTGCGGTGAACCGCCGCCGGGACCGGCGATCCCGGTCACGGAGACGGCGAGACCCGCGCCCGAGCGCCGGCGAGCGCCCTCGGCCATCGCCCGCGCCACCGCTTCGGAGACAGCGCCGTGAGCGATCAGGAGTTCATCGGACACGTCCAGAAGATCGCTTTTGGCAGCGTTGGAATAGGTGATGAATCCCCGACCATAGACTGCTGACGAGCCGGGAATGGCCGTCAGGGCAGCTCCGATCAGACCGCCCGTGCAGCTCTCGGCGGTGGTCAGCCACAGGCCGGAGCGCTCGGCGGCGGTGATGACACGACGAGAGGTCGCTTCGATATCTTCGGGGAACATGGCAGCTTCGCCTCGCACCAGCATGAGTCGGTCGGCAGCCTGCGCTGACAACGGGGACAGGGCCATACCAGATGAGCGATACGACCACAGTCCCTCACGGGGTGAAGCCCTCGCCGACCGCGCTTTTGTTCGCGTTGGCCATCTTCATCTCGGCGGCGCTGGTGTTTTCGGTGCAGCCCATCATGGGACGGTTGTTGCTGCCGATGCTGGGGGGCTCTCCGTCGGTCTGGAACACCTCGATGGTCTTCTTCCAGGCGGCTCTGCTGGTCGGCTACGGCTATGCCCACCTGCTGCAACGCGTTCGATCGCTGAAGGCGCAGGCTGGCATCCACCTGGGCCTTCTAGGGCTTGCACTGCTCGCCTTCTGGCCGCTGGGCCTGAGCGAACTCATCGGTGATCCTGACACTCACCGGCCGATTCCCTGGCTGTTGGCGGCCCTGGCGTTGTCTGTGGGGGCACCGTTCGCCATCCTGTCGGCAACCGCGCCCTTGTTGCAGGCATGGTTTGCGAGAATCCGCCAGGGGACGCCCGAGGGCCAGAACCCCTATGTCCTTTATGCCGCGTCCAATGTCGGCAGCTTCGTTGCCCTGATTGCCTATCCAGCGATCATCGAACCGATGGCCGGTCTCTCGCTCCAGACATTGGGGTGGTCGATGGGCTACGGCCTCTTCATCCTCCTGATCGTCGCGCTGGCGGCCGTTGTCTGGCGTGGCGATCGTGGGCTGCTCGAAGCCCCAGCACTGACGGCTTCGCAACCCACCGGCTGGCGTCTTCGACTGACCTGGGTCGGCATGGCGGCGGTGCCGGCCAGCCTGATGCTGGGCGTTACGACCTACCTGTCCGTCGATGTAGCCTCTGCGCCGTTCCTTTGGGTGATCCCGTTGGCGCTCTATCTGCTGACCTTCGTGATTGCATTCTCGCGCAAGCCGGCGATACCGCTGACGGTGACGCTGGTGGCCCAGGCCGCGGCAGCGGCGGTCTGCACCGCCTTGATGCAGCTGACGAACGGCGAATGGGTCATGTTGTTCGTACTCCATCTGGGAACATTCTTTTTTACGGCCCTGATGTGTCACCAGCGGCTGGCCGAGCTGAAACCGCTGCCGGACCGGCTGACCGAGTTTTTCCTGTGGCTGTCCCTCGGCGGGGTCGTCGGCGGGGCTTTCACGGCGCTGATCGCTCCGGGGATCTTCCAGACTGTGATCGAGTATCCGCTGGTGCTTTGTCTGGCGGCCCTGGCGCGTCCCTGGCAGCGCGGACGCCTCAGCCGCGATGAGATGTTGTGGGCGGCGGCCGTGATTCCGCTATGTCTGATGCCGCCGTTGCTCTTCTGGTGGCTGGGAGCCGATGGACGGCCGCACCACATGGGTCTGACGTGGGATGTGGCGCGCAAGGTCGTTTATTTCCCACTGGCGGCGGCGGCGATCTGCGCCTTCATGGTGCGGGACAGAGCACGTCTGTTTTTCGTCGCGCTCAGCCTCGTGGCCCTGTCGGCCGCGCAGGTCGGGGTGCGCTATGACTGGACCGAGAGCGCGCGCAGCTTTTTTGGTGTCATCCGGCGCGCCGACGTTAACTTCAACCAGATCGGCGATGTCCGCATCCTGATGCACGGCACGACCCTGCATGGGGCCCAGGCCCAGGCCCCGCAATGGCGGTGTCGGCCGGGCCTGTACTACGCGCCGACGACCCCGATCGGTGAGGCAGTGATCGTCACCCAGAACAGGACGGCCAATGCAGTCATGGGTGTAGTCGGGGAGGGGACGGGCTCAATGGCAGCGTACAAGCGTGCCGGCGACAATCTCACCTTCTTCGAGATCGACCCGGTGGTTGATCGCTGGGCGCGGGATCCGGAGCGTTTCAGCTATATTTCAGAGTGCGCCGACGGTCCCGTGCGAACCGTCTTAGGAGACGCCCGTCTGACCCTCAGGCACGAGCCGTCGGGAACCTATGATCTGCTGCTGGTGGATGCCTTCTCTTCTGACGCTGTACCGACCCATATGCTGACCGTCGAGGCGATCCGGGAGTTTCTGCGCGTCCTGAAGCCCGACGGACTTCTTGTGCTCCATCTGTCGAATCGAAATCTAGAAATCACCTCGCCGACCATCGCCGCCGCACGCGCCCTGGGTGTGCCCTACCTTCACAAGATTTACGGGGAGAATCCCCAGGCCCCCCAAATGACCGAATCCTCGACGGAGGTGGTGGTGCTGTCGCCGTCGGCTGCGGGCCTGGCCCCGTTCGCCATAGATCCGCGCTGGCGTGGGGATCTGGAAACGGAGACGGCTCCTTGGACCGATGATTATGTCAATCTTTTCGGAGCATTGGTGCGGGAAGCTCAGCTGGATTAACCGACTTTTCATCGACCCAATGCTCACCGCGCAGGGTCTGAAGTGGTCGAAAACGCGCCTTGTAGTCCATCTTGACGGAGCCCTCGACCCAATAGCCGAGGTAGATGTGGGCGAGCTGGACGACCGAGGCCTGCCGAAGGTGATCTAGGACGACATACTGTCCGAGGCTGCGGCGGCCTTCGTCGGGATCGAAGAAGCTGTAAACCAGTGACAGGCCATCCGAGAGCAGATCAGTCAGGGCTGCGGCGATCAGCTGGCCATCGGGGGTCCTGTATTCAATCAGGTGGGTTCGAACCGAGGTGTCCTCGACCATGGCGACATAGTCGAGCCAGCCCATTTCGGTCATGCCCCCGCCGGGGTGCCGCGCCAGCAGGTATCGTTGCAGGAGATCAAATTGATCGGTGGTCGCCTCGGGTTCGACGAGCGTACGCACAAGGTCGGCATTTCGGCGCAGGATCCGGCGCTGGGAGCGTCCCATGACGAAATTCGCGACGGGAATCCGAGCCGAGACACAGGCGCTGCACTGTTCGCAGGCCGGGCGGTAGGCGATGTTCTGACTGCGCCGGAAGCCGAACTGGGTCAGGGCGTCGTTAACCTGGGCACCGTCTGACATCGGCAGATGGGTAAAGACCTTACGTTCCTCGCGTCCGGGCAGGTACGGACACGGTGAGGACCCCGTCAGGAAGAAGCGGAGCTGACGTGTCGGAACATATTGGGTCAACACACCTCACAATTTGACTGTGCGGTTCGATCTTGGCGGCAAATCGTACCGACGGGCAAGCCCCGATCAGAGGCTGGTGTCCTGCGGCAGAACTGGTGCCTCGCGCAGCAGGACAATCGCGATGCGGCGATTGCCGGCCAGGGTCGGATCATCGGGATAGAGGGGGTCAGACCCTGCCTTACCCGACACCTGATAGATGCGATCAGGATCGACGCCCGCGCTTTCGAGGATCTGACGCGAGGCGTCCGCCCGGCCAGATGACAGGGCCCAGTCGCCCGGGGAAGACGCCCGCGAGCCAGTCGCTGACGTATGGCCTGAAATCGTGATGCGGTTTGGAAGCTGGTTGATGACGCGGGTAATCGCTCGTAGCAGCACCCGCGCGCGTTCATTGGGCCGCGCCGAATTCTGTTCGAACATGGAGCGTCCTTCTTGATCGACGAGCTGAATGCGCAGTCCCTCGGGCGTCTGGTCAATAATGAGCTGACGCGACAGTTCGGCCAACTCGGGCATATCCTGCATGGCCTGCCGCAGCGAGGCGGCAGCGGACGCGAAATCGGCGGCCTCGCGGCGCGCGATTTCTTCGCGCAGCTCTTCTTCGCTGGCAGCAGAGAGGTCCGATGAGCGACCGGCCTGTTCGGCTGCCTGTTCGGCGGCTTCCGGCGAAAGCTGATTGACGACGGCGCTGGAGCCGTCGCTCTTAACCCCGTCATCGCCCAGCGACGTCCCGCCGAGAATGCCGCCCGATCCCGAGGTGGTCGGTGCGACGCTGGCCGGGGCGAAATATTCAGCGATGCCGCGTTTCTGCTCCGGATCGGTCGTGTTGATGAGCCACATCAGAAGGAAGAAGGCCATCATGGCGGTCACGAAATCCGCATAGGCAACTTTCCAGGCGCCGCCGTGGTGGCCGTGGTCGCCGCCCTTCTTGACCTTCTTGATGAGGATGGGCCGATCGCTCATCGACATGGTGACTAAGCCTCAGAATTTCTGATCCCTTGATCGCCGCTCAAGGTTAAGAGGGCGTTTCGGTTGCTAAGCCGAACGACGCGCACTAGGTCGGATGGCGTGAACACGACGCCATCCCTGCAAACCGACGCGCGACCGCTGCGTCATGCCCTGGGTGGCTTTGCGACCGGTGTGTGCGTGGTGACGGCGATGGGGCCGCAAGGCCCAATGGGCATTACGGTCAACTCCTTTACCTCCGTATCGCTGGAGCCCCCGACTGTCCTGTGGAGCCTCGGCAAGCGGACGGATCGCTGGCAAACCTTTTCCGAGGCGAATCACTTTGCGGTGCACGTTCTGGATGCTTCTGGCGAAGACCTGTGCCGGCGCTTTGCGTTCGGAGATCCTGTGCTGGCGGTGGGAGAATATACGCCGGGGCGCGGAGGCGTGCCGTTGATCGAAGGCTGGGTATCCCGATTCGAATGCGGAGTGAGCCGCCGGGAAGATGCGGGCGATCACCAGTTGATCTTTGGCCGGGTTCTCGATTTCCAGACTCTGGAGGGACCCGGCCTCGTCCTGTTTCGTGGCCGATATGGCCCCTCACCGGAGTCCCGGTCATGAAGATCGGGTTCGCTGGACTGGGGGTAATGGGTGCTCCGATGGCGGGGCACCTGGTGCGCGCCGGTCATCAGGTGTCGGGATATAATCGTACCTCTGCCAAGGCATTGGCTTGGGCGGCTGCGACCGGAGGCACAGCGGTCGAGTCTCCCCAGAAGGCGGCGGAGGCGGTCGACCTCGTAATCTTGTGCGTCGGCAATGACGCAGATGTGCGTCAGGTGACGATAGCTGCACTCGAGACGGCACCGGAGGGCTGCGTGCTGGTGGACCACACCACGACCTCGGCCAGGGTTGCGCGGGAGATGGCGGATCTGGCGCGTGAATCGAACTGCGCCTTCGTCGACGCGCCAGTGTCTGGGGGGCAGGCCGGGGCCGAGAATGGCCAGCTCAGTGTGATGGCAGGCGGTGATCCTGCGGCACTGTCGCGCGCCATGCCGGCACTCCAGGCCTATGCGAAAGCGATTCAGCACATGGGGCCGGCTGGCTCGGGCCAACTAACCAAGATGGTCAATCAGATCTGCATCGCGGGCGTCGTTCAGGGGCTGGCCGAGGCGGTCCATTTCGCGGAGCGGGCCGGGCTGGACACCGATGCGGTCTTTGGCGCGATCTCCAAGGGCGCGGCGCAGTCCTGGCAGATGGACAATCGCTGGGCCACGATGGCGCGTGGTGAGTTCGATTTCGGATTCGCCGTGGACTGGATGCGCAAGGATCTGGGCCTGGTACTGGACGAGGCTCGCTCCAATGGAAGCCATCTGGCCGTGACGGCCCTGGTCGACCAGTTCTATTCCGAGGTCCAGGCCATGGGTGGCACGCGCTGGGACACCTCCAGCCTGGCGGCGCGGCTTCAGGATCGCGCGAAGCGATGAAGCGGCCTGGCCTGATCGGCGTGATAGGTGGCGTGGCGCTGGGGGCATTGACCTCGGCGGCGGTCGTGGGCTGTGCGCCGATCGTCGTGGCCGCCGTCTCACAGCCCATCCAGATGGCGGCTCCACAGGTTGCGCCTCTGCCGATCGCAGCCATTAACGATCACGGGCTGCCGCAGTTGACGGCGCAGTTGGAGGCGCTGGCCGGGGTAGGGCAGTTCAATGGGGCTGTCCTGGTCGCGCGCGGCGACCAGATCATTTTCAGGCAGGCCTATGGCGTGGCTGATGTCGAGACCGGCAGGCGACTCGCCGTCGATGATCGTTTCCGACTGGCCTCGGTCAGCAAGCAATTTACAGCCGCCGCCATTCTGAGGCTGCAGGACGAGGGACGTCTGTCGGTAGAAGATCCCGTCTGTCGATGGTTCTCGCCGTGCCCGGATGGCTGGGGACCGATACGGCTGAGCCATCTGCTCGCCCACACATCAGGCCTCCCTGACCTCATGGATCGGCCCGCTTGGGGTGACAGGCGCGTCACGCCGGCGACACTGGCGGAACTGACCCGTGAAACCGAGAGCTACGGTCCGCGGTTCGAGCCCGGATCGCGCGCCGACTACAACAATGCTGGCTACAACCTGCTGGCGGAGGTGGTCTCGCGTGCAAGTGGCCAGCCGTTCGAAGCCTACCTCCAGCAGACGTTCTTTGATCCGCTTGGCATGAACGACACGGGGTCTGATGCGGACGGGCAGGGGCATGGCGTGGTGCAGGGACACAACTCTGGAGGGGCCGGACTGGTGCCGGGGCCGGTCGCAAACGTCTCGATCATCGCCGGGGCCGGAGCCCTCTATTCGAACCTGGATGACCTTCTGACGTGGCAGCGGGCGCTACATCACGGACGTGTCCTGTCTGTGGCCGGCTATGACCAGATGATTGCTGATCATGGTCCAGCGGATCAGGGGCTGCCCGAAGGCGCGCGCCCCCGGGGCTGGGGCTATGGGCTGTTCACCAGCGATCTGGGTTCGGGCGCGGTGCCACCATTTCATGCCTGGCAGATCTATCATACCGGCAGTTGGGCGGGGTTTCGCAACCTGGTCAGCTATCTACCCGAAGGGGATGTCACGGTGATCGTGCTGACCAACAATTATCACCAGCGGGATATCGTCTTCCTGATTACCCAGCAGGCCATGGCCGAATCGATCGGCGCGCCGTTCCCCACTGGCCTGCAGCAGTGAGCGGTCCGGGCCGAATTCCTCGCAAGCGGGGCAAGACCGCGGGGGGCGGCACCACGATGGCGAAGGCCATGAGCGCGGATGAGTTGTGGGCGGTCTGGAGGTCTGTTCGCCAGGTGCTTCCGATGTGGCGGATGCCGTTCGACGCCATGTTCAGCCGAGCCGTCTGGACCCTGACGGGATCGGACTATGTCTGGGGCCTGCGGCATGATCCGTTGTCGCAGCGAATTTTCGATCTTATGCATCCCTTGTCGCCAAGCGATATGCGGCGTCTGATGATGATCGCCCGGCTCAATCAGCGACGCCACGAAGCGATTTCGCGCTGGACGGCGGTGGCATTTGTCACCTTGCCCCTGTCGCTTGGCCTGGCCATGGAACAGCTTCAGCCGGAGCTGTTCCGGCGCTTTGTCGAAGACTGGGATATCGCCACCTTCAACTCATTGCTCATCATTGGGTTGATCGTCGCCTACATTCTCTCCTGCGCTTGGCGCGCCCGTCAGATCGCATCGGTGGTTGAACTCGGTCTGATCGAGAACGCGGTGTCGTTTGAGACCGATCAGGAGGAGGATGAAGCGTCGCCCCTGGGAACGGAGCTCTAGGATGGTTTGTTTCAGATGGTCGGTTGGTTCGATCCTGGGTTTGATGGCCTGGATCATCCTGTGCGTCCCGGCGACGGCCCAGGAATGGCCCGTTCATGAAGGCGACCATGTCATCCGGGACTTTGCCTTTGAGGACGGGGCGCGGCTTGACGAGTTGCGGATGCACTATCGGACCTTGGGTGAGCCCCAGCGCGATGCCGCTGGGCGCGTGACCAACGCCGTGATGGTGCTGCATGGCACCGGTGGGACGGGCGCACAGTTCCTGCGTCCGCAGTTTGCCGACGAACTGTTCGGACCCGGCGAGCCTCTGGATATCACACGCTATTTTGTGATCCTGCCGGACAATATCGGCCATGGCGGCTCATCCAAGCCGTCGGACGGCTTGCGCGCCGCGTTTCCTGAATACACCTACGACGACATGGTGGAGGCCCAGCGTCGTCTGCTGGTCGATGGGCTGGGGGTGACGCACCTGCGCCTGCTCATGGGGACCTCCATGGGATGTATGCACGCCTTTGTGTGGGGTGAGACGCACCCGGATTTCGCCGATGCCCTGATGCCGCTTGCGTGCCAGCCGACCGAGATTGCGGGGCGTAATCGCCTATGGCGGGCGATGCTGATGGACGCGATCCGGTCTGACCCTGACTGGATGGCGGGTGCGTACGAGCGTCAGCCGGTCGACGGGCTGCGTACGGCCGCAGATCTCCTGATGCTGGTCGGTGCAGCGCCGATGGCGATGCAGGTCGACTTGCCCGATCATGCGCGAACTGATGCCTGGTTGGCTGAACAGCTTCCCGGTCGGATCGCGGGCCTGGATGCCAACGACCTCTGGTATCAGGTGAATTCCTCGCGCGACTATGATCCGTCCGCCAATCTCGAAGCGATCACGGTACCGGTGACCTGGATCAACTCAGCAGACGACTTCATCAATCCGCCCGAACTGGGGTTGGCCGAACAGTATGCGCCGCGCATCGCCCAGGGGCGTTATGTCTTGATTCCGGCCAGCGCCGAGACACGGGGACACGGCACCCACACCTGGGCACGCTTCTGGAAGGGCGAGTTGGTCGCGCTGCTGGCGCGATCCGAACCCTAGGCAGGCTGGCCCTGGGTGTTGACCATCCAGGGGATACCGAAGCGATCGATCAGAGAACCGAATCCGGGCGACCAGAAGGTGGCCTGGAAGGGCATGATCACGGTGCCGCCTTCGGACAGGGCCTCGAACCAGCCGCGGGCTTGCTCGACGTCATCCGAATGCAGGGCCACGTCAAAGCCGTTTTTGGGCTTGTCGATATTGGGAGCCCAGTCCTTGTCCATGTCGGCCCCCATGATCGCCTGGTCTCCGATCTGGAGCCAGGCGTGCATAAGCCAGTCTTTGTACTGCGGCCCGACCGGCATATCGGATGGTCCCTCGCCATAGGGGAAGGCGGCGGTGATCTCGCCGCCAAGCGCGCGGGCATAGAATTCGAACGCTTCGCGGCACTGGCCGTTGAAGCTGAGGCTGGGGACAATCAGCATGGCAGACTCCTGTGAGGTCAGATGGTTCGGACCAACTGGTTCAGCTGGTCCGCAACCTGGCCCCAGCCTTCGTGGAAACCCATGGCGAGATGCTGGTCCATCGCGGCCTGGTTCCAATGACTGGCGCTGGCGCGAAGCCGGGTCTGGCCGTCCCCGTCCGGCTCCAACTCAACGCGGGCGACCATGAAGGGCTGTCCGGCGGGTTTCCAGCCGGGCGCGAAGGCGTCGGTGCTGACCAGCAGACGATTTGGGATCACTTCGAGATAGACGCCGGTATTGGGAAACTGCTCACCATCCGGCCCATGCATCACAAAGCTCATGCGACCGCCGGGGCGGGGCTCGATCACGGCGTTCGAGATGCGCCAGGGCCTTGGTGCGAACCACTGGCTGAGGAGATCGGGATCCGTGTAGCAGCGAAAGACCGTGTCGGGGGTCGCGTCGATGATCCGCTCCAGCACCAGATCAAAATCATGGGCCACGCCGTCGGTGTCGCAGGGATTGTCCTGGCGGATATCGGTCACGGCAGATGCTCCTGATCGGGCCTAGTCGTTCAATAGCTCTGCGACGCGCGCAGCGAAATAGGTCAACACCCCTGCACAGCCTGCGCGCTTGAAGGCGGTCAGGGTTTCGAGGGCGGCCCGGTCCTCATCGAGCCAGCCATTGGCGGCGGCCGCCTTCATCATCGCGTACTCGCCGGACACCTGGTAGGCGAAGGTTGGCACCTCAAAGGCCGAGCTGACGCGCTGGATGATGTCGAGGTAGGGCAGACCGGGCTTGACCATGATCATGTCGGCTCCCTCGGCCAGATCCATGGCAACCTCCTTGAGGGCCTCGTCGCTGTTGGCCGAGTTCATCTGATAGGTCTTCTTGTCGCCGGTCAGGGCGTGGGCCGAGCCGACCGCATCGCGGTAGGGGCCATAGAAGGCCGATGCGTATTTGGCCGCATAGGACAGGATCAGGGTATCCTGGAATCCGTTGGCCTCGAGGGCCTCGCGGATGGCCTGGACACGACCGTCCATCATGTCGGACGGGGCGACCGCATCGGCACCGGCGTGGGCGTGGATGAAGGCCTGTTCGGCCAGGCGCTCCAGGCTGGCGTCATTGAGGATGATACCGCCTTCCAAGATACCGTCGTGGCCGTGGTCGGTATAGCAGTCCAGCGCCACGTCGGTGATGACGCCGATCTCGGGGGCGGCGTCCTTGATGGCCTGGATGGTCTGCGGAACCAGGCCGTCAGGATCGGTGGCACCAGACCCCACGGCATCCTTGATCGCAGGATTGACGTTGGGGAACAGAGCGACAGCGGGAATGCCGAGATCGCGAGCGCGCACCGCAGCCCGGGCCGCCTCTGCGGGCGAAAGCCGATCAACGCCGGGCATCGACGGTACGGCGATCCGAGCGTCGGGTCCGTCGTGGATGATGAGCGGCCAGACCAGGTCTGCAGGCGTCAGCACCGTCTCGGCGACGAGACGACGGAGCCAGGGGCTGCGGCGCAGGCGTCGCGGGCGGGCCAGGGGGAAAGGGGCGGGGAGGTGGCTCATGGGCGCTCTGCTTTCATACGAATTCCACGACCGGCCGAAAGTCTCAGGGCGCCGGCGACGGAGGCAACGATCATCCAGAGCGCCGTCGCTATCCAGGCGCAACTGGCGATGATGAGGCTGACGAAGGCGGCGACCGGCAAGTCGACGTCGAGGTTGCGGGTTACAGCCTCTGTGGGGTCGGTCGGCAAGTCCGACAGAAAGGCCCCGGCCAGCTCCCAGACGATCATGCCCATCCCGAACATGACCGCCAGAGCAGCCACAATGGACAGGCCAAAGCCGACCCAAAAAACGCGAATCTGAAACCGGTAGTGGGAGGCGAGAACCGGCTCGGCCGCTGGGCGACGGACATAGGCGATAGCCACGCCGATCAGCGCCGTGAGACCGAACACAAAGGGTGCCACGAAGTGCATGGCATATACGACGAAGGCCAGGGTGCGATCATCACTTTGCGCCCGCGCGGTCGCTCCACTAGAACCCGTGTCCGACATCAAGCGGCTCCGCTGTCGGCCTCCGTGAGACCCCGATCGCGCGGGCTTAGCCGAAAGCGCCGCCATGGCAAACCGCCCGCTGGGCAGACGAGGACTTATGGATTTCGCCCTGACCGAAGACCAACGCGCCATCCAGGACGCTGCGCGCCAGTTCGCCGAGGCGGAGCTGGCACCGCACTCTGCCGAATGGGACGAGACCAAACACTTCCCAGTCGAGGTCATGCGCATGGCCGCCGAAATGGGCTTCTGTGGAATATATACCGGCGAAGCGCATGGCGGCATGGCGCTCGGTCGCGTCGAGGCGGCGGTGATCTTTGAAGAGCTGAGCCGAGGCGATGTGTCGACCGCCGCCTTCATCTCGATCCACAATATGGCGACCTGGATGATCGACCGCTTTGGCTCCGATGAGCTGAGGGCGCGTTTCGTGCCGTCGCTGGTGACCATGGAGCAGATCGCCAGCTACTGCCTGACCGAGCCAGGCTCGGGCTCGGACGCGGCGGCGCTGAGGACCACGGCGCGCCTGGACGGCGATCACTATGTGCTGAACGGTTCCAAGGCCTTCATCTCGGGCGCTGGAGTCTCGGACGTCTATGTGGTCATGGTCCGCACTGGCGAGGACGGCCCCAAGGGCATTTCGTGCCTGGTCATCGAGAAGGATACGCCGGGGCTCAGCTTCGGGGCCAACGAGAAGAAGATGGGCTGGTCCAGCCAGCCGACGGCGGTGGTGTCGTTCGATGATTGCCGCGTACCTGTCGCCAATCGGGTCGGTGGTGAGGGCGAAGGCTTCCGCTATGCGATGGCGGGACTCGACGGCGGCCGGCTGAATATCGCGGCCTGCTCGCTGGGTGGTGCACGCCTGGCGCTGGAGACAGCTCAGGATTACGTCAAAACGCGCAAGCAGTTCGGCAGGCCCGTCGGCGACTTCCAGAACACCCAGTTCAAGCTGGCCGATATGGCGACGCAGTTGGAGGCGTGCCGCCTCACGGTGCTGCGTGGGGCTTGGGCGATCGATACCAACCACCCCGAAAAGACGAAGTGGTGCGCCATGGCCAAGCGCATGACGACCGATGCCTGTTTCCAGATTGCGGACGATGCCCTGCAGTTGCACGGCGGCTATGGGTATCTGAAGGATTATCCGTTGGAACGTATCGTGCGTGATCTCAGGGTCCACCGCATTCTAGAAGGCACCAATGAAATCATGCGTGTCATCACCGCCAGGGAGATGGGGCGGCAGTAGGCGAACGCGATTCATGGATGCGTGTTAACTTGACCATGCCGCTCCTTGGCAGTCAGCGTCTGGTCGATGAGATCAGGGAGCTTGAAGTGAACGACTTGAACCGACCGGATGCCCCCCATGCGTTGGCCCGGTGGTCGGGCCTGATCTACGCCGTGGTGGTGGTCACCGGCATCTTCAGCCTTTCGTTTGCGCCGGACCGGGTCTTCGCCGGGGAGAACGACGCCGAAATCGTGCACAGCCTCGTCGCGAACGCGGACTTGCTGAAGCTGTCGATCGCCCTGGAGGTCGTTTGCTATGTGGCGTTCCTGATCCTGCCGCTGACACTCTACGCGCTGCTCGCGCCCGCAGGCCGGATTTCGGCGATGATGATGGTCGCCCTGGCTTGCATGAGCGTGCCGCTGGGCTTTGCTGGCCTCGTGCACCTTCTTGATATTGTGCGCTGGCTTGATGGCGGCGCGGCTCAGATGGATCAGGCAGCCATCATGAGCGCCCTGAACAGCTATTGGAGCGGGATGCGGCTGCTAGCCATTCCGTGGGGGCTATGGCTCATTCCATTCGGATGGTTGGTGATCCGATCGCGCTACACGCCGAGCGTCCTGGGGGGGCTGCTCATCTTGGGGGGCGTCGGCTATGTCGCGAATTTCCTGGGAGGACTGCTGGTTCCCAATTACGCGGACCTGGGCATTGCCTCGATCCTCAAGGCCCCACGCCTATCCGAGATCCTGATCTGCCTCTGGTTGCTGATCATGGGCGCACGAGGACTGTCGCGTTCGCGGCAGTTGCCCGCTGCCATCATCGCCGACGCCTCTGATCGTGGCGGCTCCGACGAGACGCGCTAGCCGCATCGACAGGCCATGCTGCTGCAAGGAATGGCACCGAGGACCTGACTGGCAGTTGGTGCCAATCGGCGCCAGACATCTGGTGGACGTGTGCGGGCTGCGCGACTAAGCCCATCCGCAATGACCGAATCTGAAGTTCTCACTAGCGTCCAGAACGGCGTGGGCCGCATTACCCTGAATCGGCCCAAGGCGCTGAATGCGCTGAACCGCGTCATGTGCGAAATCATGACTGCGGCCCTGTTGACCTGGCGTGACAATTCCTCCGTTCGGTCGGTTCTGATCGACCATGCCGGCGAGCGTGGATTCTGCGCCGGCGGGGATATCCGCATGATCGCCGAGAGCGGGGCGGGCAATGCGGTCGAGGCCAAGGCCTTCTTCTTGACCGAGTATCGGCTGAACCACCTGATGGTGGTATATCCCAAGCCGATCGTGGCGGTGATGGATGGTATCGTCATGGGCGGCGGGGTCGGGATTTCTGACCCCGCGCCGTTTCGCATTGTGACCGAACGCACGCTCTACGCCATGCCTGAGACGGGCATCGGCCTGTTCCCCGATGTCGGTGGCGGCTGGTTCCTGCCGCGAATGCCAGGCGAGACGGGCATCTGGCTGGCCCTGACGGGCGCTCGGATCAAGGCACCGGATTGTCTGCCGCTGGAGGTCGGGACGCACTTCATTCCGGCAGAACAGATCGAGGCCTTCAAGGTGGCGCTGATCCAGAGCGATGAAACGCCCGGCGCCGTTGTGGCCCGGTTCGCTGCGGATCCCGGCACGTCTCCGCTGGACCCGTACCGCGCGGTCATAGACCGCTGCTTCGCCTTCGATACAGTGGAGGCGATCTTCGCCGCGCTGGAAAACGAGAGGACCGATTGGGCGCAAGGCCAGCTCAAGATGCTGCGCACCAAATCGCCGCAGTCGCTGAAGGTGTCTCTGCGCCAGATGCGGGCGGGAGCCAGAATGACGACATTCGCCGAGGTCATGGCGATGGAATTTGCCCTGGGTGGCCGCATCGTTCAGACCCACGACTTTCAGGAGGGCGTCCGCTCAGTCATCGTCGACAAGGACAATGACCCGCACTGGGATCCGGCCACCCTCGCGGGTGTTACCGAGGCAATGCTGGATGCCTTCTTCGCACCGTTGCCGGCGGATGAGGCCTGGACACCCTTGGCGTAAATCCGCACCGCGGCGCAGGCATTGACCTGGCCGGTCAAGCTCAGCACAGAGGGCGAAGAGGGGCGCGTGATCCCTATGAGCGGCAAGGTATGCGATGCTGAAAGTCGGTCGAAACTGTTCGTTCGTCGAACACGCTGACCGGGTCGCTGTCCTGGTCGAGAATGACCTCTATTTTTCGGTGGTCGAAGAAGTGCTGGAGCGAGCCGAACGCTCGGTTCTGCTGATCGGCTGGCAATTCGACCCCAGGACGCAGCTCGATCCGATCAATCCGCCGCACGGTCCTGACGGTCAGATCGGTTATCAGATGCGTCGCCTGGTCCGAACCAAGCCAGATCTCAAGATTCGGATCCTGGTCTGGAATTCGCCACTGCCGATCGCGGCGTCGCAGGGGATGTTCCCGCAGCGCGCCATTCAGTGGTTCGACACAAATCCGGTGGATCTCAGGCTGGTCAAACCACTGTCGGTGGGCGCGTCGCATCATCAGAAGATCCTTGTGATCGACGACAAGCTGGCCTTCTGCTCCGGCGGCGATATCTCGGTGGATCGCTGGGACACCAGCCTGCATCTGGATGAGGAAGAGCACCGGGTCTTGCCTTCGGGCGAAGAGCGCAAACCGCGCCACGAGGTGGTGATGATGCTGGATGGTGCTGCCGCCCGGGGGCTGGCCCAGATGGCGCGCGACAGCTGGCATTGGGTGACCGACAAGGTCGCAGACATGGCTGAGGTTGGCTACGATCCCTGGCCGGCACGGATCGCGCCGACCCTGACTGACGCCCGAGTGGGTGTCAGCCGGACGGTGTCAGGGGCCTCGCATACGGTCAGGACGCGGGACTGCGAAACGCTGTTCCTGGACATGGTCGCCGGGGCCCGCAACCTGATCTTTCTGGAGAACCAGTATTTCACCTCGCCAGTGATTGCGGCGGCCATCGCTGTGCGCCTGGGCGAGGCCGACGGGCCGGAGGTTGTGCTGGTGTCGACGGGCGAAAGCCCCAGCTGGTTCGATTCCGCGACGATGGACGGGGCCCGGGCCGAGGTTCTGTGCGTGCTCAAGGCCGCAGACGTCTATGGCAGGATGACCGCCTGGTATCCGAAGACGCGCGGCGGCGAGAACATCATCGTGCATTCCAAGGTGACGATCATCGATGATCGGATGCTCAGGGTCGGGTCAAGCAACCTGAATAATCGCTCCAGCGGCTACGATACTGAGTGCGACGTTACGGTGGAGCGAGACGCGCCGGATTCCGATATCCGGGGCGTTCGCCAGCATCTGATTGCGCACTTTCTGGGCGTGTCCGACGAGGCCTTTGCAGAGGCCGAGACCAGGGCGGGATCGGTGCGAGGTGCGATTGAGGCGCTGAATGACACCGGCCGAATGGCGCCCATCAGTTCGGAGCGACCCGGCTGGCTCGGGCGGCTGACGGCGCGGTATCAGATCGGCGACCCCTCGGACCCTGACAACGCCTGGCGGCCTTGGAAGCGGCGAGCCTTGTCCCAGCGCCTGACGGACGCGGTGCGGCAGGTGGCGGCGCGAGCACCCGACGACTACCGGGATCCACAGGACAGCTGACCAGGCCGGGGGAGGAACCGGTCGGATTGCATGGCGGGGCGTTCCTAGGCCTAATGACCGACAGGATCTGGGAGGACGCTGACATGAAACGCCTGATCGCCGCTGCTGCGCTTGTCCTGGCGGGATGCGCTACTACAGCAGACCGCGCCGCCGAGGTCGCCGCGCTCAGCACGGCAGGGGTGGCGTCGGCGGCAGAGGCCGCTGTCCATCCTGCGGTCACCGCGGCCCAGGCCGCAAGCGACCGCGCGGCGGCGCGCGAGGCCGCCGGTCCCGCCCGGTGGCAGGCGGCCATTGGCGATCCGCGGCGGCCCGAGGGCGAGGTGGCGCGAGATCCGCTTCGACATCCTTTCGAGATGTTGGAGTTCATCGAGCTTAGGCCTGGTCAGCGCATCGCGGATATACGTCCCGAGGAAGGCTATTTCACCCGGCTGTTCGCGCCGGTGGTTGGGGAGACGGGGCAGGTTTATGCCTTTGTGCCGACCCTGACGGCGGGGCGCGAACAGGCGTTCGCCGAAGGACTTCAGGCCGAGTACGGCAATGTCACGCCGGTCATCGGCCTTCTGGACGAGATGCGCTTCGACGCCCCGCTCGACGTCGTCTTCATGGGCCAGGAGTATCACGACTTTCACATCGAGCGGTTCGACGTGGATGTGGCGGAAATGAACCGGCGCGTGTTCGCGGCGCTGCGGCCCGGCGGGATCTATGTGATCCTGGATCATTCGGGACGAACCGGCACCGGCAATACCGAGGTCCAGACCCTGCACCGGATCGAAGGTGCCTTCCTGCGCCGCGAGGTCGAGGCGGCGGGCTTCATCTATGAAGGCCAGACGCGCGTCGTCGCCAACCCGGATGATCCGATGGACATCAGCGTCTTTGACGAAAGCATTCGCGGGCGCTCGGATCAGTTCGTCTATCGTTTCCGGCGGCCTGAGACGGCGATCGACCTCGCTTTGACTGATGACCGTCGACCGGATGCAGACCGCGAGAGGGACTGGAGGCGGCGCAGCGTCGACCTGCTCACCCTGGCTCAGGTCGAGTCGGGGGACCGTGTCGCGGACCTGATCATCGGCGGCGGCTATTTCACCCGGATCTTCGCGGCCTTGGTTGGATCCGAGGGCCACGTCACCGCCTGGCAGCCGGCGGAGTTCATTGGCTTCAACGCCGAGTACGGCCAGAACCTGACCACCCTTGATGAGGCCTATGACAATGTCAGCGGCGTCAACGCCGCCTTCGCCGATCTGGCGTTCGCACCAAACAGTCTGGATGTCGCCTTCACCGCCCAGAACTATCACGACTTCCACCTGGAGCCCTTCCCTGAGGACACGGCGGCCGGGGTCAATGCGGCGGTGTTCGCGGGCCTGCGGCCGTGCGGGCGCTATGTGGTGATCGACCACGACGCGGCGGCCGATACGGGCTTTTCGGCCGCCCACACCCTGCACCGGATTGATCGCGCCGCCGCCCAGGCCGAGATCGAACAGGCGGGATTCCGTCTGATCGGGAGCAGCAATGTCCTGGCCAACCCCGACGATCCGCTGACGGCCGATGTGTTCGACGCGTCGATCCGGGGCCGCACGAGCCAGTTCGCCCTGGTGTTCCAGAAACCGGGGGACGCCTGCCCGGCGGGGTGACGGTGGCCCGGTGTGAGTGCTAAGCCCGCGCCACACGACGCGGGAGTGAATCGCATGACCAAGATCGCCTTTATCGGCCTGGGCAACATGGGCGGGGGCATGGCGGCCAATCAGGCCAAGGCCGGCCACGAGGTTCGCGCCTTCGATCTGAGCCAGGCAGCGCTGGATCGGGCCAAGGAGAACGGGTGTATCCCAGTCGGGTCGGTGGCCGAGGCGGTCGAGGGTGCCGAGGTGGTCATCACCATGCTGCCGGCAGGCCCCCATGTGCTGAAGGTCTATTCCGAACAGGTGCTGAGCCAGGCACCGCAATCGGCTCTGATGCTGGACTGTTCAACCATCGATGTGGATACGGCGCGCAAGGTCGCCAGTCTGGCCAAGGACGCCGGCTATGCCTTCGCCGACGCGCCGGTGTCGGGCGGCACGATGGCGGCCGACGCCGGGACCCTGGCCTTCATGGTCGGCTGCGACGAGCCGGATTTCGATCGCATCGAAGCGGCGCTGGAGCCGATGAGCCGCGCCACCTTCCGCGCCGGCGACCACGGGGCGGGGCAGGCGGCAAAGATCTGCAACAACATGATCCTGGGCATCACCATGCTGGGCACCTGCGAGGCCATTGGCCTGGCGGAAAAGCTGGGGCTGGATCCAGTCAAGATGTTCGACATCGTGGCCAAGTCGTCGGGCCAGAGCTGGTCGGTGACGACCTATTATCCGTGGCCCGGCCCGGTGCCGACCGCGCCGTCAAACCGGAACTATGACGGCGGCTTCGCCACGGCGATGATGCTGAAAGACCTCAAGCTGGCCCAGGATGCGGCGGCCAAATCCGGGGCCTCGACGCCGCTGGGCGCCCAGACCGAGGCTCTGTTCCAGCTGTTCGAGCGCCAGGGCTACGGCGGGCGCGACTTCTCGGCCATCCTGCAGATGTTGCGCGGCAAGCTGGACGAGCTGCCCAAATGAGCGAACCCGACGACGCCTTTGAGGCCGAGGTCGCCGGCTATCGACAGCCAATGGTCACATCGATCGGCATCGTCATGGGTTTTCTTCTGGCCTTCATGGCCAACTGGGCCGTCACCGACACCGAGGAGCGAGCGCTGCAGGACCCCGTGGACTGGCTGGTGGCCGGCACCCTCATGGTCAGCATCACACTGATGGTGGTGGTTCTGGTCCGGCTTCTGGACAACCGGATCCGAGCCGAGGGGGCGGGGCGGCGCTATCAGCTGACGTTCAGGCTTTATATCGCGGCGATTTCGGCCGGACTTTTGGGACTGGCGGCTGCGTTGGTGATCTAGGCCGGCTGCTGCTGGGTGGCGCAGTGGATTCCGCCGCCCGAGGCACCGATGGCGTCGACGTTCAACTGAACGATCCGGCGGCCCGGATAGAGCTCGGCGAGCACGCCGCGCGCGTTGTCGTCGGCCCGACGGTCGCCGAAGTCGGCCAGGATCACCGCGCCGTTGCAGACGTAGTAGTTGACGTAGCTGGCGACGAAGTCGTCGCCGCGGCCCCGGATGTCGACCGCTTCCGGCAGGCGAGAGATCTGAAGCGGACGCCCTGCCGCATCGGTGGAGCGTTGCAGGATCGCCAGGGTTTCGTGGGCGGCGATCGACCAGGGATCGTCCGGGTTCACCAACTCATCCATCTGAACCAGCACATGGCCGGGGCCGACGAAGCGGGCCAGGGCGTCGATGTGATAGTCGGTGATGTCGGCCCCGATGATGCCGGGTGCCCAGATCATGGTCTGACCGCCCAGCGCCTGCATCAGGCGTTCGCCGATTTCCGCTTCGCTGAGGCCCGGATTGCGGTTGTCGTTCACCCAGCAGCTGGCATGGGCCAGAAGCGTGCCATGGCCGTCATGCTCGACGCCGCCCTGTTCGCCGATTAGCCCGGTCGGCAGAAGCTCCAGCCCCAATCGTTCGGCCACGCGCGGCGCGACCCGGGCGTCGTTGGCGTGAGGCTGTTTGTCGCCCCAGCCGTTGAACTCAAGATGCGCGACCGCCAGGCCGCCGTCGGACCCGCGTACAAAGGTCGGGCCGCTGTCGCGGCACCACAGGTCGTCGGTGGGGATGTCCCAGTGCTCGACCTGGGCCGAGAGGCGGTTGGGCTCAAAGCCACGCGCGCCGGGTGCCGCCATCAGGGCGACGGGCTCGAATTCGGAAATGGCGTTGGCCAGGCGGACAATGGCGTCCTGCACCGCCACCAGATCACGCGCGCCATAGACATCGACGCGCACCGGCCACTGCATCAGGGTGCGGACGTGCGGATCGCTTTCCATCGGCATCTCGTGGCGGGGTGTTGCAGCGGGCGCCTGGGGCGAACATCCCATCAAGCCGACGCTTGCGGCACCAAATCCTGTCTTGAGCAAGCTGCGTCGGTTCATGACGCGATAATTGGCACATCCAGCAGCCATTACAATCGCGGTTGAGTGGATGTGGAATTTCTGAGAATCGCTATCAATTAGGGTATTTAGGCCGATTTCCATGCGCGAAATATGGACATTGACGCCGCACGGGCGCATCTAGCCGCCAGTTCTTGAACCGCCGAGTCATACGGACTTGTTCGACTACCGATCCGCATTCGACACCGCCATCGAGCAGGTGAAGGGAGAGGGGCGCTACCGCGTCTTCGCCGATCTCAAGCGCCGCCGAGGCGAGTTCCCGCGCGCGGTGCGGCGGCGGGAAGATGGGTCCGAGCAGGACGTCGTGGTCTGGTGCTCGAACGACTACCTGGGCATGGGGCAGCATCCGGTTGTACTGGACGCCATGAAGGCGGCGGTCGATGAGGCCGGCGCCGGCGCCGGCGGCACCCGCAATATCTCGGGCACCACCCGCTATCACGTCGATCTGGAACGCGAGCTGGCCGACTGGCACAGCAAGGAAGCGGCGCTTCTGTTCACTTCGGGCTATGTGGGCAATGAGGCAACCCTGTCCACGCTCCAAAAGATTCTGCCCGGATTGATCGTCTTTTCGGATGCGCTGAACCACGCCTCGATGATCGCCGGCATCCGTCAGGGCGGCGGTGAGCGCCATGTCTTCCGGCACAATGATCTCGATCATCTGGAAAACCTGCTGGCGGCGGCTCCGGTCGATGCGCCCAAGCTGATCGCCTTCGAGAGCGTCTATTCCATGGACGGCGACATCGCCGACCTGAAGGGCACCATCGCCCTGGCCCAGAAGTATGGGGCCATGACCTATCTGGACGAGGTCCATGCCGTGGGCCTGTACGGCCAGACTGGTGCCGGCATCGCCGAGCGCGATGGCGTGCTGGACCAGATCGACATTATCGAATGCACCCTGGGCAAGGCCATTGGCGTCATGGGTGGCTATATCGCGGCTGACGCGGCGGTGTGCGACGCCATCCGCTCGTGGGCTTCGGGTTTTATCTTCACGACCAGCCTGCCACCGGCCCTGACGGCGGGAGCCCTGGCCTCGGTGCGGCACCTGAAGGCCCATCCCGAACTGCGTGATCAGCACCAGGAACGCGCCGCCTCGCTCAAGCGCCGCTTCGCCGCCGTCGGCATCCGGGTGATGGAAGACACCGTCAGCCACATCGTGCCGGTGTTCGTGGGCGATCCGGTCCACTGCAAGATGGTCTCGGATATGCTGCTGGAAGAGTTCGGCATCTACGTCCAGCCGATCAACTATCCGACCGTGCCGCGCGGCACTGAGCGGCTGCGGTTCACCCCGTCGCCGGACCACTCCGACGCCATGATGGACGCCCTGGTCGAGGCCATGGACAAGCTCTGGACCCGCTGCAACGTCGCGCGGATGCCGGCGGTGGCTTAGGGCCGCCGCCCCAAGACCCTCCTTTTCATCGTCAGATATCGTCGGTTCGCAGACCGCTTGTTGAGCCGCCGCCGGTGTGACAGCCTCGGATCGTCATAGGGGGCTAGTCATGCGCGCCATGCTCGTTGTCGTCGGTTCGGTTCTGGTCGCGGCCTGTGGCGGCGGAGATTCGTCGGGAGCAGACGATGGCGCCGCCGTCTTGCCTCTGGGCGTCTATGCCTGCGATGCGCCGATGATGATGGGCGATATGGTCGTGCCCGACCCCCAGACCGGGCTGATGTTTGGCGTCACCGGGCCGGGGCGCTATCGCGACTACGACGGAGGAACCGGCCGATTTTCGCTGGCCGACCATGTCCTGACGATGGAATCCGGGCCCCTGGAGGGCACGCGCTATCGCCAGGACCCTGAACTGGAAACCTATTTTCAGCCCATGGATGAGAACGGCGAGGTCGGGAGCATCCGCTGCCTGCTGGACGAGGCCAAGGACATAAACGGGTCGTGGTAGGCCGCCTACACAACATATTGTAACTCGCCCCGGTGAGGGACTAGATATGCGGCCCTGATCCAAGCCTTGGGGACGCCCGTGACCGCCTTTACCCACGCCGACTATTTCTCGCGTTCGCTGGCCGACAGCGATCCGGACATCTTCAACGGCATCCAGGGCGAGCTAGGTCGTCAGCGCGAGGATATCGAGCTGATCGCGTCGGAGAACATCGTCTCCAAGGCGGTGCTGGAGGCGCAAGGCTCGGTCCTGACCAACAAATACGCCGAAGGCTATCCCGGGCGGCGCTACTACGGCGGCTGTGAATATGTCGACGTCACAGAGGACCTGGCGCGCGAGCGGGCCAAGCAGTTGTTCGGGTCCCAATTCGCCAACGTCCAGCCGCATTCGGGGGCCCAGGCCAACCAGGCGGTGTTCATGGCGCTGCTCCAGCCCGGCGACACCTTCCTGGGCATGGATCTGGCCGCTGGCGGTCACCTGACCCACGGCTCGCCCGCGAACCAGTCGGGCAAGTGGTTCCGGCCCGTCACCTACAAGGTCCGTGAGGACGACCACCTGATCGACTACGACCACGTCGCCGAGATGGCCGACAAGGAGAAGCCCAGGCTGATCGTAGCGGGCGCCAGCGCCTATTCGCGCCACATCGACTTCAAGCGGTTCCGCGAAATCGCGGATTCGGTCGGGGCCTGGCTGATGGTCGACATGGCGCACTACGCCGGGCTGATCGCCGGCGGCGTCTATCCCGATCCGGTGGCCCACGCCCACGTCACTACGACCACCACGCACAAGACCCTGCGCGGGCCGCGCGGCGGCATGGTGCTGACCAACGACGGTGAGATCGCCAAGAAGATCAACTCGGCCGTCTTCCCGGGCCTCCAAGGCGGACCCTTGGAGCACGTCATCGCCGCCAAGGCCGTGGCCTTCGGCGAGGCGCTGAAACCGGAGTTCAAACTCTACGCCCAGCAGGTGGTGAAGAACGCCCAGGCTCTGGCGGCGGTGTTGCAGGAACGCGGCCTGGCCATCGTCTCGGGCGGCACCGACAGCCATCTGATGCTGGTGGATCTGCGGCCCAAGTCGGTCACCGGCAAGGCCACGGAGATCGAACTGGAGAAGGCCTTCATCACCTGCAACAAGAACGGCGTGCCGTTCGACACGGCGCCTTTCACCGTGACCTCGGGCGTGCGGTTGGGGACGCCGGCGGGCACGACGCGCGGTTTCGGCGAGGCCGAATTCCGTCAGATCGGCGAATGGATCGCGGACGTCGTCACCTCCATGAACGGCGGCGACGAGGCCGACCCGGCGGTCATCGCCAAGGTCGGGGCCGAGGTGCGTGAGCTGACGCACCGCTTCCCGATTTACGGATAACCGTCTGATGAAGTGTCCCTTCTGCGGAAACGCCGACACCCAGGTCAAGGATAGCCGCCCGTCGGATGACGGCGCCGCCATCCGACGCCGACGGCTGTGCGGCAAGTGCGAGGGGCGCTTCACCACCTTTGAGCGGGTCCAGCTGCGCGAACTGGTCATCCTCAAGCGCAACGGCCGGCGCACGCCGTTCGACCGGGACAAGCTGGAGCGGTCGCTGCGCATCGCTCTGAGGAAGCGGCCGATTCAGCCCGAACAGATCGATCAACTGGCCTCGCGCATCACCCGCCAACTGGAAAGCCTGGGCGAGACCGAGATCGCGTCCAGCGTCGTCGGGGACTTCATCATGAAGGCGCTCAAGGGTGTCGATGAGGTCGCCTATATCCGCTACGCCTCGGTCTATAAGGACTTCCGCCACACCAGCGACTTCGCCCGCTTCCTGGGGGACGAAGGCCTGGACGAGGGCTGATGCCCGGCGCTGTTCAGGTCACCCTCAAGCTGGCGACGTCGCTGGATGGACGGATCGCCACGGCTGGCGGCGAATCCAGATGGATCACGGGCGAGGCGGCGCGGGCCGAGGGCCACCGCTTGCGCGCCAAGCATGGTGCGATCCTGGTCGGGGTGGAGACCGTTCTGGCCGATGATCCGGCCCTGACGGTCCGACTATCAGGAGATGGCGAGGCCGTTCCACCGCCGATGGGCTATGTGCCGAGTGATCTTGAAGCCGGCGGTGGTCAGCCCCTGCGCGTCATTCTGGACAGCCGGTTGCGAACCCCGTCTCTAGCCCAGGCGGCGATGGCCGGTTGTCTGATCCTGACCACGGCCGAGCCGCGCCCGATCCGCCGGGCCCAGGTCGAACGGGTCGTCGGCGGCGAGGACGGGCGGCCGAGCGTGGACGAGGTTCTGGCGGCGCTGGAGAAGCGCCGGATCGGCTCGGTGCTGATCGAGGGCGGCGGCCAAGTCGCGGCCAGCTTTCTCAAGGCCGGGGCGGTGGACCGCATCGAATGGTTCCGCGCGCCGATCCTGCTGGGCGGCGAGGGAAGGCCCGGCGTGGCGGGGCTTGGCCTTGAGAAACTGGCCCAAGCCCCCAAGTACCGACGCATATCGGTCGAGCCGCTTGGGGACGACCTGTGGGAGCGCTACGCGCGCATCGACTAGACCATGTTCACCGGCATCATCACCGACATCGGCCGCGTCCGCTCGGTCCGCCAGACCGAGCGCGATCGCCGCTATGAGATCGAAACGGCCTGGGACACTGCGGGCATCGACCTGGGCGCCTCGGTCAGCCATGCGGGTTGCTGTCTGACGGTCACTGAGAAGGGGCACGGCTGGTTGGCCGTGGAGGTCTCGGACGAGACCCTGTCCAAGACGACGCTGGGCGACTGGGGCGAAGACCGCCTGATCAATCTGGAGCGCGCCGCACGCCTGGGCGACGAGCTGGGCGGCCATATCGTGTCGGGCCATGTCGATGGCCTGGGCGAGGTATTGTCAGTGGTGCAGGAGGGCGGATCGCGCCGGATCGAGATTACAGCGCCCGAGCCGCTGCATCGTTTCATCGCCGCCAAGGGCTCGATCACGGTCGACGGCGTGTCGCTGACTGTCAATACGGTCGAAGGGCGCCGGTTCGGCGTCAACATCATTCCGCACACGCTGGAAGCCACGACCCTGTCAGACCTGAAGGCGGGCGACCGGGTCAATCTGGAGATCGACATGCTGGCAAGATACCTCGCGAGGTGGCAGGAGACGGCATGACCTATTCCGCGCCGATCCCGGAGGCGTCGATCAGCCCGACCGAAGTCCTTCTCGAAGAAGCCGCCGCCGGCCGCCCGTTCATTCTGGTGGACGCCGAGGACCGCGAGAACGAGGGCGACGTCGTCATCCCCGCCGATGCGGCGACGCCCGAGATGATCGCCTTCATGGCCCGCGAGGCGAGGGGGCTGATCTGCCTGGCCGTGACTCCCGAGCGGGCGTCACATCTGAACCTGCGGCCCATGGCCGAGGCCAATCGGTCGGGCATGGGAACGGCCTTCACGGTCTCGATCGAGGCGGCGACTGGCGTGACCACCGGAATTTCCGCCGCCGATCGGGCCCGGACCATCGCCGCGGCCATCGCGCCGGGCGCCACCGCCGAGGACCTGGTCAGCCCCGGCCACATGTTTCCTCTGATCGCCCAGGCGGGCGGGGTTCTGGCGCGCGCCGGCCATACTGAGGCGGCGGTCGATCTGGCGCGGCTGGCCGGACGCGATCCGTCCGGTGTGATTTGTGAAATCATGAACGATGACGGCACGATGGCCCGCTTGCCCGAACTCATCCTGTTTGCGCGTCGCCACGGCTTGAAGATTGGGACAATCGCCGACCTGATCGCCTATCGTGCCGCCGAAAGGCCAGAGCGATGAATGAAGACCCCGCGCGTGTCCTGATCGTCGAGGCGCGCTTCTACAATGATCTGTCGGACCTGTTGCTGGCCGGGGCCAGGCGGGCGCTTGAGGCGGCTGGGGTCGACTACAACGTCGTCCAGGTGCCGGGCGCCCTGGAGATCCCGACGGCCATCGCCATCGCCGAGGAATCGGGCCGGGCTCCGATTGGCGTCAGCTATGACGGCTATGTCGCCCTCGGCTGCGTCATTCGCGGCGAGACATATCACTTCGAGATCGTCGCCAATGAATCGGCGCGCGGGTTGACCGAGCTGGGGATCAACTACCGCCTGGCCATCGGCAACGGCATCCTGACGACCGAGGACGAGGACCAGGCCCATTGGCGGGCCGACCCCGAACAGGCCGACAAGGGTGGCGCGGCTGCGCGCGCCTGTCTCGACCTGATCGCCCTCAAGCGCAGTCTGCGCGGAGCTTCTGCATGACCGACCCGACGGATCCGCGCTCGATGAAGGCGGTGATGGATCAATTGGCCGCCGTCGAGGCGGAGCGCCCGATCACCGAGACGCCGATGTCGGCCAAGGAGCGCCGCGCCCGCACCGTCGCCCGCCTGGCCGCAGTCCAGGCCCTCTATCAGATGGAGCTGGCCGGGGCGGGGGTGGAGACCGTGATCAGCGAATTCTCCGACCACAGGTTTGACGACAGGCTTGAAGACGAGCTGATGGCTGAGGCCGACGAGGCCTATTTCGCCGAGATCGTGCGCGGTGTCGTCTCGGATCAGGCCCAGATCGACGGCGCCGTAACCCAGCGCCTGGCTGAAGGCTGGAAGCTGGCGCGGCTGGACGCCACGCTGAGGGCTTTGCTGCGTTCGGGCGCCTGGGAACTGATGAAGCGCCCCGACACCCCCCGCGAGGTGGTGCTGGACGAGTATGTCGAGCTGGCCAAAGCCTTCTTTGATGACCGCGACGCCCGCTTCGTCAACGCGGCCCTGGACGGGGTCGCCCGCGACGTTCGGGGTTAGACGTGGGGTCGGATCGGCCCGATGAGTTCGAGACGATTTCCCGCTTGCTGACGCCTTTGGCCGAGCACCCGGCGGCGCGTGGATTGCTGGACGATGTGGCCGTGCTGGAGCCGCCGCCGGGCAGGACCCTGATCCTGACGCACGACACCCTGGTGGAAGGTGTCCACTTCCTCGCCACCGACCCGGCGGACACCGTCGCGGCCAAGCTGCTGCGCGTGAACCTGTCCGACCTGGCGGCCAAGGGCGCCGAGCCGTTCGGCTATCTGATGAGCTGCGCCTGGTCGACTGGCGGCGGTTGGGACTGGCGTGAAGCGTTCGCCCGCGGTTTGCTCGACGACCAGCGCAGATATGGGCTGACCTTGCTGGGTGGCGATACGGTTTCGACGCCGGGCCCGCTGACCCTTGGGGCAACGCTGATCGGCTGGGGCCAGCCGAACCGGACGCCGAGCCGCGCCGGGGCCAGGACGGGCGACGTTGTTCTGGTCAGTGGCGCCATCGGCGACGGCGGCCTGGGCCTGAAGGCGGTCCAGGGGCGGATTGGCGCCCTGAGTGATGTCGACGCGGCCTGGCTGGCGGACCGCTATCGGCGCCCAGAACCCCGACTGGACCTCGCCGCCCTGGTCGGTCGCGAGGCGACCGCCAGCGCCGATGTGTCCGATGGCCTGGTCGCTGACCTCGGCAATATCGCCCGAGCGTCGCATCTCGCCGCCCTGTTGGAGCTCGATAGAATTCCTCTTTCGGACGCCGGCGGGCGCTGGCTGGGCCAACAGGCCGATCAGGCCGCCGGGCTGGTCGAGCTGGCGACCGCCGGCGACGACTATGAGATTGTCTTCACCGCGCCGCCGGACCGAGTCGCGTCTATTCAGCAAGAGGCGCGCGACCTAGGGTGTTCAGTCCGGTCTATCGGACGAATGCGTGACGGCGACGGCGTCGAGGTCACCGTTGGCGGCCAGGTGCAGACGCTGACCCGGACCGGCTGGCGGCATCGCTAACGCAGTCTTCACGCTCGTCAGGCAGGCTGAGCGGATGGACAGACGCACCCTCCTGACCGCTGGTCTCGCCGCCGCGACCGCGACACACGCCAAGGCTTCGGAGGAACCGGGGTCCGATGGTCCGGGCGCCTATGAGCTGACGGTTGTCGGCTTGCCGGTCGTGGCGGGTGACCGGGTGCGAAACTACATCTACGTCAGGCTAAAGCTCCATCTCGCCGCGGGCGTCGAGCCGATGTCGCTGCGCGACAAGGATCCGCACATTCGCGATTCCCTGGTTCGCATGGCGCATCGGCGCCCCTTCACCGTCGAGGGCGATCCCAATCGCCTCAACGCCGCCGCCATGGCCGGACACGTCATGGCGACCGCCATGCGGGTCTGCGGAAGCGGCGTCGTTGCGCGCGTCGAAGTGATCAGCCAGCAGCCTCAGCGCCTGGTTCGCTAGACGGCGATTCTCCCCTGAAGAATCCGCAGGTCGCCCCGTTGCGATTTTGGCGGGATTTTGGCACGGTCGCGCCCGTTATCCCGCAGGGGCGCATTATGGCGTCCGTTGCGCACGGGGGGACCGGAAGGCGGACGCAAGCGCCGCGCCAAGGGTCCGTCGCGCTTTAGAGAACGACGAGGACTTAGACAGCCATGCAAGACTACATCCTGCCGCTGGTCATTCTGGCCGGCGCGGTGGGGGTGCTTTATGGGGCGCTGCAGACCGCATCCCTTATGAAGGCCAACGCCGGCAACGCGCGAATGCAAGAGATCGCCGCCGCGATCCAGGAAGGGGCTTCGGCCTATCTTCGGCGCCAGTACACCACCATCGCCATGGTCGGCGTGGTCATCCTGATTGCGGCCTGGCTGCTGCTGACGGAATGGGCCGCGATCGGCTTCGCCATCGGCGCCATCCTGTCGGGCCTTGCCGGCTACGCCGGGATGCTGATCTCGGTGCGGGCCAACGTCCGAACCGCCCAGGCGGCCTCCGAGGGCCTGAACAAGGGCCTGTCGATCGCCTTCCGCTCGGGGGCGGTAACCGGCATGTTCGTGGCTGGCGGCGCTCTTCTTGGCGTGGCGGGTTACTACTGGTTCCTGACGCAAGGGCTGGGCTTTGAGAACACCAGCCGCGAAGTCGTCGACGCCCTGGTGGCGCTCGGCTTCGGGGCCTCGCTGATCTCGATCTTCGCGCGTCTGGGCGGCGGCATCTTCACCAAGGGCGCCGACGTCGGCGGCGACATGGTGGGCAAGGTTGAAGCCAACATCCCCGAGGACGATCCCCGCAACGCCGCCACCATCGCCGACAACGTCGGCGACAACGTCGGCGACTGCGCCGGCATGGCGGCTGACTTGTTTGAAACCTACGCCGTGACCACCGTGGCCACCATGGTGCTGGCCGCCATCTTCTTCCGCGGCACGCCATTCGTGGACATGATGATGCTGCTGCCGCTGGCGATCTGCGGCGTCTGTGTGATCACCTCGATCATCGGCACCTTCTTTGTCCGCATGGGCAAGAGCCAGAACATTATGGGCGCGCTGTACAAGGGCCTGATCGCCACCGGCGTGCTGTCGGCGGGCGCGGTCTTCCTGCTGATCGACCAGACGCTCAGCGGACCGGTCCAGACGGTCGATGGTCTGACCATCGCACCGATGAGCCTGTTCTGGTGCGGCCTGGTCGGCCTGGGCGTAACCGCAGCCATCGTCGTGGTGACCGAATACTACACCGGCACCGGCTTCCGTCCGGTCAAGTCGGTGGCCAACGCCTCGGTCTCGGGTCACGGCACCAACGTCATTCAGGGTCTGGCCGTTTCTCTGGAATCGACCGCGCTTCCGGCCCTGATCATCATTGTCGGCATCATCGCGTCGTTCCAGCTGGCGGGCTTGTTCGGCATCGCCATCGCCACCACCACCATGTTGGGCGTGGCCGGCATGATCGTGGCCCTGGACGCCTTCGGGCCGGTCACCGACAACGCCGGCGGCATCGCCGAGATGGCCGGACTTCCGCCGGAAGTGCGCGTCTCGACCGACGCCCTCGATGCAGTCGGCAACACGACCAAGGCCGTGACCAAGGGCTACGCCATCGGCTCGGCTGGTCTGGGCGCTCTGGTGCTGTTCGCCGCCTACACCGCCGACCTGGAGCACTTCGCCCAGGACGCTCAGGTCGGGTCATTCTTCTTTGGCCTGGGCGATGTCGCGTTTGACCTGTCGAACCCCTATGTCGTGGTCGGCCTGCTGTTCGGGGGGCTTCTGCCGTTCCTGTTCGGCGGCATGTCGATGACGGCGGTGGGCAAGGCGGCGGAATCGGTCGTGGCCGAGGTTCGTCGTCAGTTCCGCGAGAACCCGGGCATCATGACCGGCGAGGTCAAGCCCGAGTACGGTCGCGCGGTCGACATCCTGACCAAGTCGGCCATCCGCGAGATGATCGTGCCCAGCCTGCTGCCGGTGCTGGCCCCGATCGTGCTGTTCTTCGTGGTGCTGTGGCTGCCCCAGACGACCAAGGCGGACGCCTTCGCCTCCCTGGGCGCCATGTTGATGGGCGTGATCGTCACCGGCCTGTTCGTCGCGGTCTCGATGACCTCGGGCGGCGGCGCCTGGGACAACGCCAAGAAGATCATCGAAGAAGGCTTCACCGACAAGAACGGCGTGCGCCATGAAAAGGGCTCCGACGCACACAAGGCGGCGGTGACCGGCGATACGGTCGGCGATCCCTACAAGGACACCGCCGGCCCGGCGGTGAACCCGATGATCAAGATCACCAACATCGTGGCCCTGCTGCTGTTGGCGGTGCTGGCGGCCTGGTCCGCTGGATGATCCGCACCGGCTAGCCGCTTGACGGTTGCCGGCGTGACAAGGCGAAACGCCCCGGAGCGCGATCTCCGGGGCGTTTCTCTGTCTGGCCTGTGGTGCGGCTCTAGTCGTGAGCGCGCCGCGCCTGTTCGTCACCCCGGTGCAGCGGGTCGGGCAGGGAACCCTCGTCCGCGACAAAGCTGAGCGACACCGAGTTGATGCAGAAGCGCGTCCGTGTCGGCGGCGGGCCGTCCGGGAAGACATGGCCCTGGTGGCTGCCGCAGCGCGCGCAGCGGGTCTCGACGCGCACCATGCCGTGCGAAGTGTCGCGGATGCCGAGCACATGATCAGGATGGAACGGCTGGGTGAAGGACGGCCAGCCGGTGCCGCTCTCGAATTTAGTCTGGCCCCGGAACAGCGGCAGGCCGCACAGGCGGCAGGCGTAGAGCCCCGGACGCTTCTCAGTCAGCAGCCCGCCGCAAAACGGGGCCTCGGTGCCGTGATTGAGGAGCACCCGCCGTTCCTCCGCGTCCAGCCCGCTTTCCAGCAGCAGGCGGTCCGATTCAGACGGTGGCGACAGGTCGAATGAAGAAGGGGCGCTCATGCCATGAAAATGGCGAGCGCCCCCGTTCAGTTCAATGCCGATCCGCGATCAGCCGCCGAACAGCGACTGAACCCAGGCCCGGACCGCAGCGTCATCCGCGGGATTTCCGGTGTAGGTCAGGCCTTCCGCCGGGATGTGGCCGACGTTGGACGCGCGGGCGCGTCCGAACCAGGTCTTGTGGCCATAGTTCAAATAGCCATGACCGGAGGGCAGAGCGACGCGGGTTTGCTCGAAATGAATCGAGTCCGCGCCGGTCGGCGTACCGGCGATCCGGACGTTCGGCAGGGTCGTCAGCATGTCGACCACATCCAGACAGGCGTTGCGGCAGCCGCCATCCACCAGAACGACGACATTGCCGCGCATGGCGCTGGTCGGCGCGGCGACCTCGACGGGCGCGGCGGCTTCTTCGCCCTCGACAACAGCCGCTTCGATCGCGGGGATCGGCGGCGTGATCTGTTGGGTGAAGGTCTGGGCCCCGGAGGCGGCCGCCGCATCAAACTGGGCGATCAGATCCTGCATCTGCCGGACGGCGCCAGGATAGTTCAGGGCGAAGCCGGGATCACCCTGCATCCGACCAAGCGTATCGGCAAAATACTGCCGATTGTCGGGCGACACCCGATAGACGATCTGGCCTTCGATGCGCTGCTGGGCCACCCGATAGTCAACGCCCCAGAGCCGGTTGGCCAGCGAATAGCCGAGGGCCGCCGAACCGGCGCGGGCCCCGCGCAGATCGATGACGACGTTGCCGCCCTGGATCGCCGCTAACTGCTGGTCGATCTGAGCCAGGAAGGCCTGAGATCCATCGCCCTGGGTCAGATTATGCAGATGGATCCAGTGGCCGCCGTTGAAGGCTTCCACGGCCAGCGGGGTCTGGGGCGTATAGACGGTCGCAGCCCACGCGGCGCGGCGCGAAGCCTCCGGCGCAAAGTTGCCGATCAGACGGTACTCGCGGCCGCGACCGCGGCCATTGGTGGAGAAGTGGCAGGCACCCGGCAGGCCGCCGATAAACGGACTGCCCCGATCCCAGAACAGATAGGGTGCGGTTTGTTCGCGATCGCCGGGCTGGTCCAGATCACCTTCCCAGACATCGAGGCGGCGTCGGGCGAATTCTTCCGCTGATTCATCACCGCACGAGATCAGGGTCGCCCCGACGGGAGGCATCCGCTGGGCGGCAGGGTCAACCCAGGTCACGACGTAGGCGCCGTTGCGCCACCCCGTCGTCATCTGGCTCCAGAGCTGACCATCCCAGATCGGCGGCTGCTGCCAGTTGGGGTCAAAGGTGATGTTGGTGTCGCCCATGCTCAGGGCGAAGCCACGCAGGGTGAAGGCGTAGTCCTGAGCATCACGAACCCGACCGGCGCGTTCGCGCGCTTCGGCGTAGCCGGAGGCGAGGCGCTGGGCGAAACCGGCTTCATCGCCGCCGGTCACCAGGGCTGGATGGTTCTCCTGGATCTCCTGATGGAGGGCTTCAACGTCCTGTTGGGCGGCGGCGCGCCAGTCCTGGGCGGCGGCGGCGGTCACAGCCAGCAGGCTGACGGAGGCGGCGAGGGCGAGAGTCTTCATAGGCGTAGGGTCCTTTCGGGACGAACGTCTTGGGCCATAGCCCAGGTTAAAGCTTATCGAGCGCCTGTTTGCCAAGCCCGTTCCATCGGGCTAGGCGTGCCCTTTCGCCCAACGCGCGAAGGGTTCTTATGTTCAGCAAAATTCTAGTCGCCAATCGCGGCGAAATCGCGGTCAGGATCATCAAGACCTGCCGAAGAATGGGCATCAAGACGGTGCAGGTCTTCTCGGAGGCCGATGCTGACAGCCTGGCCGTCGAAATGGCCGACGAATCCGTCTTTATCGGGCCTGCGCCCGCCTCTGAGAGCTATCTGGTCGCCGACAAGATCATCGACGCGGTCCGCAAGACCGGGGCCGAGGCGGTGCATCCGGGCTTTGGATTCCTGTCCGAGAATGCCGAGTTCGCCCACCGCCTGCGCGACGAAGGCATCGCCTTCATCGGCCCGAATCCCGAGGCCATTGAGGCCATGGGCGACAAGATCACCTCCAAACGGTTCGCCGCTGACGCCGGCGTCAGCACAGTGCCGGGCCACATGGGCCTGATCGAGACGCCGGAAGAGGCCGTTCGGATCGCGGCCGAGATCGGCTATCCCGTCATGATCAAGGCCTCAGCCGGCGGGGGCGGAAAGGGCATCCGTGTTGCGCACGGCGACGCCGACATGGCTGAGGGTTTCGCCGCCGTGAAGGCGGAGGCCAGGAACGCCTTCGGCGACGACCGGGTGTTTCTGGAGAAATTCATCGTCGGCCCGCGTCACATCGAAATCCAGGTGCTGGGCGACAAGCATGGCAACGTCGTGCACCTGTTTGAGCGTGAATGTTCGATTCAGCGCCGCAATCAGAAGGTCATCGAAGAGGCTCCTAGCCCTCTCCTGGACGAGGCGACCCGCATGGCCATGGGAGCCCAGGCTGTCGCTCTGGCCAAGGCGGTCGCCTACGATTCGGCCGGCACGGTGGAGTTCGTCGCCGGACAGGACAAGTCATTCTACTTCCTGGAGATGAACACCCGTATCCAGGTCGAGCATCCGGTGACGGAGCTGATCACCGGGGTCGACCTGATCGAGCAGATGATCCGGTCAGCCGCCGGTGAAGTGCTGGCGTTCAAACAGACGGACCTGTCGATCAACGGCTGGGCCATCGAAAGCCGAATCTACGCCGAAGACCCCTATCGCGGCTTTCTGCCGTCGATCGGACGGTTGAGCCGCTATCGCAAGCCGCAAGAGGGGGAACGGGCGGACGGAACAGTCGTGCGCAATGATTCAGGTGTGCGCGAAGGTGACGAGATCTCGATGTTCTACGACCCCATGATCGCCAAATTATGCGTCTGGGGCCCGGACCGGGCTGCGGCCATCGAAGGCATGGCGGTCGCGCTGGAGGAGACCCATCTGGACGGCGTCGGCCAGAATTTGCCATTTCTGTCGGCAGTGATGAGCCAGGACCGGTTCCGCTCTGGCCGCCTGGCGACCAGCTACATCGCGGACGAATTCCCGGATGGTTTTGGCGGCCTGGAACCGGATGACTTCCAGACCGACGTGATGGTCGCGTCGGCTGCGATGATGCACGCCTTCGAGCGGGCGCGGACGGATGCGCCGGATCGGTTTGAATGGAGTGTGCTGATCAACGGTATGGCCCACCGCGTCCGTCTGGACCTGACGGGCGACGGCCTTGGTGTTCAGATGGATGACGGACGCCGCCTGCTGATGACCGACGCTGACTGGCGACCCGGAAGCCCGCAGCTGTCCGCGGTCCTCGATGGACGGCCGTTCACAGTCGAGGTCAAGCCACGTCCGGACGGCTACACGATCCGGCATCGCGCCGCCCGAGAGCGCGTGCGGGTGCTGAGCCCGGAGGTCGCCGCCTTCTACGCCCGTCTGCCCGAACGCAAGGCGCCGGACACCGGCAAGATGATCATTTCGCCGATGCCAGGCCTGATGGTGTCGGTGGACGTTGTGCCCGGCCAAGAGGTCAAGACCGGTCAGGCTGTGGCGGTGATCGAGGCCATGAAGATGCAGAACATCATCCGGGCCGAGCGGGACGCCACGGTCAAGGCTGTGTCGGCCAAGGCCGGCGACAGCGTCGCCGCCGACGATGTCCTGATCGAATTCCTCTAGCGGCGACGGCGGGCGGCGGCGCCGAACAACAGGGCCAGGACCCCAGCTATGATGCCGGTGGTGACCAGCGGCTTGCGGCGAGCGAAGTCGACGCTGCGGTCGGCCACGTCGCGGAATTCCTCCGGGAGGTCCTGTGACAGGCGCTCGGCCTGGTCGACGGCCCAGCCGTAACCCTCGACAGCCTTGCCCTTGATCTCATCGACGCGGCCGCGCAACTCCAGGCCGACATCACCCAGAGTTTCGCCCGCGACGCGCTCGGCCGTGCCGCGAGCCCGGGTCAGGGAGCCTGAAATCTTGGAGTCCATAGTCTTACCCTCCGACGGGGTTGCAGGTGTGAACAGATAGCGCGCCGGCAGGCCCGGCGTTCCGTCAGGGAGACGTATCGTCGCGCCGGAACGGTGAAAAGTGTTCGATCATGACAGCGTCGTCGTCGGCCACGACCGGGCGCTCCCGTTCCAGATAGTCGCCAACGGCGCGCCGCAGCCCTTCGTGGACGATGTAGTGGGCCGAGTGCACGGCGCGGGGCAGATAGCCGCGCGCCAGCTTGTGATCGCCCTGGGCGCCGGCCTCGACGCGGCTGAGCCCCAGGCTGATCGCCAGGTCGATGGCGCGATAGTAGCAGAGCTCGAAATGCAGGAACGGCCTGGGATTGATCGTGCCCCATTGGCGTCCATACAGCGCCTCGCGCCCAATGAAATTGAGCGCCCCGGCGATGGGTCGGCCAGCCTCATAGGCCAGGATCAAGGCGGTGCGGTCCGCCATGCGTTCTCCGATCAGAGAGAAGAATCTGCGATTGAGATAGGGGCGTCCCCATTTGCGTGAGCCCGTGTCGGTGTAGAACTCGAAAAAGGCGTCCCACGCAGCTTCGGTCAGGTCGGCGCCGGTCAGGACCCGGATGTCGAGGCCAGCCTGGGCTTCGCGCCGCTCCCTGCGGATCGACTTGCGATGGCTGGAGGACAGATCGGCCAGGAAGTCGTCAAAGCTGCCGTAGCCCCGGTCGGCCCAAATAAATTGGCGGTCCTGGCGCGCCAGCAAGCCGGCCCGGATCATCAAGGCCTGGTCGGCGTCATCGGCGAAATTGACGTGCAGCGACGACAGACCTTCGCGCTCGGTCAGCGAAACAGCCGCGCCGAGCAGGGCGCGCTTGTCGTCAGGCGTCGCCGCCAGCAGGCGAGGACCGGTCACGGGGGTGAAGGGCACCGCGCCGAGCAGTTTCGGATAGTATTGACCGCCGGCGCGCTCGAAGGCGTCCGCCCAGCCGTGGTCGAAGACATATTCCCCCTGGCTGTGCCCCTTCAGATAGAGGGGCATGGCGCCGACCACGGCGCCGTCAGTCTCAAGCGTCAGGTGACGGGCGGCCCAGCCGTGGCCTGGCTGAGCGCAGCCGGAGGCCTCGCAGGCCTCAAGAAAGTCAAAACTGACGAACGGATCGCCGCTGGGGGCGGCGAGCGCATCCCAGGCCGCGCGACCGATCTCGGCGATAGCGCCGTGGACGCGGGCGCTGCGTGTCACCGCACCTCGACAATGGCGTCGACCTCGACGGCGAAGCCGAGCGGCAGCTTATAGACGCCGACCGCCGAACGGGCGTGACGCCCGACATCGCTGAAGGCTTCGACCATCAGGTCCGAGCAGCCGTTGATGACCTTTGGAATTTCGATGAAGTCAGGACCGGCCTGAACGAATCCGCCCAGTTTGACGATCCGCGTGACCCGCTCCAGGTCGCCGTCCAGCGCGGCGTTCATCTGGGCCAGCAGATTGATTCCCGACAGGCGCGCGGCGTGGACCGCCTGGTCCATGTCGACGTCGACGCCGACAGTGCCCTTGACCCCGCCCGAAGCGTCGTTCGAGAGCTGGCCGGCGATGTGCAGCAAGTTGCCCGAACGCATGAAGGGCACATAGTTGGCCACGGCCGCCGCCGGCGGGGGCAGGGTGATGCCGAGTTCCTTCAGACGATCAGCGACGGACATGGGCGGCTCCTGTTGACTGCGGCGGCGGTTTAACCCGGCCATCGTCCTTCGGAAAGGGGATGGTGAAATCGTTCTGCGCCTGCGTTGCAAATCGAGGCGGCGCCCCCTAGTTTCCGGCCTCCCTTATTCCAGCGCGGGCGGGGGCCCGCCGCTCATTCTGAACCTTTTCGGAGACTTCATGTCCGCGACCCCGGCTCCTGGCGCCGCTGCCGATGGCGGCCTTCTCGCCATCCTCGTCAATTTCGCGCCCTTTATCGTCGTCTTCGTCCTGTTCTATTTCCTGCTAATCCGCCCGCAGCAGCGCAGGGCCAAGGCGCACGCCGCCTCGGTCTCAGCGATCAAGCGCGGCGATACGGTGGTCCTGTCCAACGGCATGATCGGCAAGGTCACGCGCGTCGAGGAACAGGAAGCCATGGTCGAAATCTCCCAGGGCGTGAACGTTCGGGTGCTCAAGAACATGGTCGCCGAAGTTCGCGGCAAGGGCGAGATCGCCGCCGCCAACGACAAGTCCTGATCGCTTAGATACGGAGCCGGGCGCTCGCCATGCTGCAGCTAGCTCGCTGGAAATTTATCGTCGTCATCCTGGCGACCGTGTTTGGCCTGGTCTTCGCCGCGCCCAACCTGTTGACGCGCGAGCAGCGCGACGCCCTTCCGGGCTGGATGCCGCACAATGCGCTGAATCTGGGCTTGGATCTGAGAGGCGGGTCGTATCTGCTGCTCGAAGCCGACGTCGAGGCGCTGAAGGTGCAGCGCATCGCCAATCTGGCGGAAGACGTTGAAACCACGCTGAACCGGATCGACGTGCCCCACGACCGTCCGGTTCGCGGCGCCATGGGTGTGACCGTACGCATCACCGATCCCGCCCAGAGCGACCGTGCGCTGAGCGAGCTGCGAACGTTGGTGCGGCCCGATCCCAGCAACCCTGGCCAGACCAATTTCAGCGTCCGGCGCGACAATGACGGCCTGATTCATCTGAGTTTCTCCGAGTCCCAGTTCGCGCGGGAAGCATCGGATGCGGTGGCCCGCTCGCTGGAGGTGGTGCGTCGTCGTCTGGACGCCACCGGAACCAATGAAATCAATCCCATGCGCCAGGGCGCCGATCGCATCGTCGTCACTGCGCCGGGCGTCAGCGACCCGGCCGAGATGGAGCGTCTGATCGGTCAGACGGCGCGCCTGACGTTCCACGAGGTCGACGACAGTGATCGTATCGTGGAGGCGCTTCAGACGGGCCGTCCGCCCTACGGCTGGATGTTGGTGACCGATCAGGACGGCCAGCCGCGTCTGCTGCGTGAGCGCCCGCTGCTCACCGGCGACATGCTGACCAGTTCCTCCGTGGCCTATGACCAAAACAACCAACCCGCCGTCGGCTTGCAGTTCAACGGCGAGGGCGCGCGCATCTTTGGGGACTACACCACGCGGAACGTCGGCAACTCGTTCGCGATCTTGCTCGACGGCGAAATCGTCTCCTTGGCCAACATCCGCGAGCCGATCCCCGGCGGCAACGGCCAGATCTCGGGCGTCGGCGGCATTGAGCAGGCGACGGAGATGGTGACCCTGCTCAACGCGGGGGCCCTGCCGGTGGAGCTGACGGTCGAGGAACGCCGGGTCGTCGGCGCAGAATTGGGCGCTGATGCAGTGCGTGGCGGCGCCATCGCCACGGGCGTCGCCTTCGTCCTCGTGCTGATGTTTATGGTTCTGACCTACGGCTTCCTGTTCGGCGGCATCTCGGTGATCGCGTTGCTGGTCAACGGCGTGCTGATCATTGCGGCGATGTCGATGATCCAGGCCAGCCTGTCCTTGCCCGGTATCGCCGGCCTGATCTTGACCCTGGCCATGGCGGTGGACGCCAACGTCATCATCTACGAACGAATGCGTGACGAGGTTCGCGCCGGCAAGTCGGCCATCATCGCGATGGACGCCGGCTTCAAGCGTGCGTGGGTCACGATTGTCGACGCCAACCTGACCACGCTGATCGCGGCCTGGATCATGTTCTTCTTCGGATCCGGCCCGGTCCAGGGCTTCGCCTGGACCCTATCCATTGGTGTCATCACCTCGGTCTTCACCGCCGTGATGATCACCCAGCTTCTCCTTGGTCTTTGGGTCCGCGCCGCGCGGCCCAAGGCGCTGCCGATCGTTTGAGGGCGACATGAGCAACTGGTGGCCCCTCATCAAGATCGTTCCGATCACGACGAATTTTAAATTCGTCAAATTCGCCAAGCTGATGGCGACGATTTCCGTCATCGGCGTGATCGGATCCCTATACCTGACCCTGACCCCCTTCCAGGGGCCATGCGGCGGCCTGAACTGCGGCGTCGACTTTACCGGCGGTGTGCTGATCGAGGTCGATACCGGTCAGACGCCGGTGGATCTCAGCGCCGCGCGCGAAGCCCTGTCCGGCACACAGGGCCGTCAGGACGTCCAGGTGCAGAACTACGGAACGCCGTCGGACACGGCAGGCCGCTATCACGCCATGGTCCGCTTTCAGCCGCCGCAAGGCGTGAGCGGTCCGGTGGCGGTCAGTCAGGCGGAAGACACGCTGCGTTCGGCCCTGGGCGACAGCATCCAGTTCACACGCCAGGAGGTCGTCGGCCCCAAGGTGTCCGGCGAGCTGTTCACCGGCGGGATCGTCGCCCTGCTGGTCGCGATCGGCCTGATGATGCTCTACATCTGGTTCCGGTTCGAATGGCAGTTCGGCCTGGGCGCCGTGGTGGGGCTGTTCCATGACGTCATCCTGGTGTTCGGCCTGTTCGCCGTGACCAAGATGGAGTTCACCCTGACGGCCGTTGCGGCGGTGTTGACGGTGATCGGCTATTCGATGAACGACACAGTCGTCGTGTTCGACCGGCTTCGTGAGAACCTGCGCAAGTACAAAAAGATGCCTCTGCGCGACGTGATCGACCTGTCGATCAACGAAACGCTGAGCCGCACCATCATCACCGGCGTCACCGCCTTGATGGCCCTGACCGCCCTGGCCCTGCTGGGTGGCGAGACGCTGTTCGCCTTCTCGGTGGCGCTGATCTTCGGCATCGTCTTTGGCACCTATTCGTCGATCTATGTCGGTGCGCCGATCATCCTGCTGTGGGGCGTCAAGCGTGGCGAATCCGAATCGGGCGACGATGAGCCGGAGCCTGTGAAGCTGGGCATGGCCTCGCGGCCCTAGGTTGGCAGTGAGCGGCCATGGATCTCGACGCCCACGTCCGCGCCGCGGACTTTGATCGTTGGGCGTCCAGCCGTCTGGTTGCCGACGCGGTGCTGCGTACCGATCTGGTTGCGCTCTACGCCTTTGAGGCTGAACTGATGGCGATCCCCGCCAAGGTCAGCCAGCCCATGCTGGCCGAGATGCGCTACGCCTGGTGGGCCGAGCAAATGGACGGCGTCTTCGCCGGCGAACCGCGCAAGGGGCATCCCATCCTCGAGCGGCTATCGCAGGCTGTTCGCAAACACGGCCTGGACCGTTCGGCTCTGGACGGCCTGATCGACGCTCACATCGACCGTGTTCACGGCGAACCGCATGACCTGGACGCCTTCTTTGTCGCGCCAATGGCGGCGGCCGTCCGCATCCTGATCGGCCCCGGCCACGAGGCTGCGATCGAGACCGCCGGACGGGTGAGGGGGCTGAGCCAAACCGGCAAGAGCGATGAGGCGCGACTTCTGCGCCATCGCGCCAACCGCGAGTTGGCCGGCTTGCCCGTCGCCGGTTTTCCCGCCGTCGCCTCAGCGGCGCTGCTGGATCCGGCGGCGCCTGAGCCCGTCAAGCGGGTTCGCCTTGCCTGGGCCGCATTGCGGGGGCGGCTATAGCCGCAAGCGGCGCAAGCACGGATCGTGCTTGTAGGACCTGCAGCACCGCCATCATCAGCCCGAGCGGATGTGGGACTCGCGCTTCTCTCGCCAAAGGGCGCCCACGATTGCGGGACGGGTATGAGACCTGAAGCTTCCACCGGCGGGGCAAGGCCAGCTGTTGCCTCAACGTCCGGGTTGAATAGGCCTAGCCGAGCGGCGCTTGGCACCCTATAGCCGCGCTTTGATGACTGAGCCCCTCGCCGTTTCCGACACGATCCGAGAGCGGCTGTTCCCGTTCCCGCGCTCGCACCTGCTGTCCGCTAGTGATTTGGCGCGCCCGGACGTGGATGCGCTGCTGGATCTGGCCGACGCCTTCCTCGAGTTTGGCCGTCAGTCGGCCAAGAGCCTGGACCTGCTGCGCGGCCGCACCCTGATCAACCTGTTCTTTGAGAACTCGACCCGGACGCAGGGCTCGTTCGAAATCGCAGGAAAACGGTTGGGCGCCGATGTCATCAATATGGCGGTCGGGGCCTCTTCGGTCGCCAAGGGCGAGACCTTGATCGACACGGCCGCGACCCTGGCGGCGATGCGGCCTGACCTGCTGGTCGTGCGCCACTGGGGCTCCGGCGCGGCGGACCTGCTGTCGCGCAAGGTCGGCTGTTCGGTGATCAACGCCGGCGACGGCCAACACGAGCATCCGACTCAGGCGCTGCTCGATCTGCTGACCATCAGGCGCACATTCGGCGACGACGTCGGCGCCCTGTCGGTGGCGATCTGCGGGGACATTCAGCACAGCCGGGTGGCCCGCTCCAATGTGGCCCTGCTCCAGGCCATGGGCTGCGAGGTCCGGCTGGTTGGTCCGCCGACCTTGATGCCGTCTGAAGTCGACCGTTGGGGCGCTCGGGTTTTCACAGACATGACCGAAGGCGTCACCGGCGTCGATGTGGTGATGATGCTGAGGCTTCAGCGTGAGCGAATGAATGGCGCCTATGTCCCATCGACACGTGAGTATTTCCGTTTCTGGGGCCTGGACGCCGATAAGCTGGCGCATGCGGCGCCGGGCGTCAGAGTCATGCACCCAGGGCCGATGAACCGCGGCGTCGAGATCGATTCCAGCATCGCTGACGACCCGGCGGTGTCCTTGATCGCCGATCAGGTTGAGGCCGGCGTCGCCCTGCGCATGGCCGTGCTGGCCTCTCTGGCCGAGCGGATGGAGGCCGGCCAATGAGCAGCCGCGGCCTGGCCTTCATCAATGCCCGCCTGATCGACCCGGCCAGCGGCTATGACGGCCCCGGCTGTCTGATTGCGCGTGACGGACGAATCGAAGCGATCGAACATCAACCCAGCTTCTCGACTCGCCTTGAGGACGCCCGCGTCATTGATTGCGAGGGGGCGACGCTCGCGCCCGGACTGGTCGATCTGCGGGTCAAGACCGGCGAACCAGGGGCCGAAACGCGCGAGACGCTTAGATCGGCGACCGATGCGGCTGCGGCCGGCGGGGTGACGACGATCGTGCTGCAGCCGGATACCGATCCAGCGGTTGACGAGCCGGCCCTGGTCGACTTCCTGATCCGGCGCGGACGCGATCTGGCTTCGATCCGGGTGCTGGCCGCCGGCGCGCTGACGCGGGGGCTCCGGGGAGAGGCGCTCGCCGAAATCGGTCTGATGGCCGAGGCTGGCGCGGTCTATTTCACCGATGCGGACCACGTCATCGCCGACAGCCGGGTGTTGCGACGCGTGATGACCTATGCTGGCGCGTTCGACGCCCTGGTCGCCCACCGTCCGGCCGACGCTTTTCTGACCAAGGGGGCGGCGGCGACCGGAGGTGAGCTGGCTTCTCGGATGGGTCTGCCCGCCGCGCCGGCGATCGCCGAGCGCATCGGGTTGGAGCGCGACCTCGCCCTGGCCGAAAGCACCGGCGCCCGCCTTCTGGTCGATCAGATCACGACCGCCGACGCCCTGGAAGCCCTGCAGCGGGCGCGCAGCCGGGGAGTCGAAGCGGCCGCTACGGTTTCGATCAACCATCTGTGCTTCAACGAAGTCGACATCGGCGGCTACCGTACCTTCATGCGCCTGGATCCGCCGCTGCGGTCCGAAGGGGACCGTCAGGCCCTGGTCGAGGCTGTACGCGAAGGGCTTGTTGACGCCATCGTTTCCGCCCACACGCCGGTTCCGGCGGAAGGCAAGCGGTTGCCGTTCGCGGAGGCTGAAGCGGGCGCCGTCGGCCTCGAAACCCTGCTGGCCGGCGCACTTACCCTGCATCACGAGGCCGGGTTGTCACTGATCGAGGTCTTGCGCCCGCTGACTGTCGGGCCGGCTGACCTGATCGGCCTCGAAGCCGGCCGCCTGGCGGTCGGGGCGCTGGCGGATATGGTCCTGTTCGACCCGGACGCGCCGGTCATGATCGACGCGGATCGGCTGATCTCACGCTCCAAGAATACCTGCTTTGATGGTCGCCGCCTGCAGGGACGAGTCTTGATGACCGTGGCTGGCGGCCGCATCGTCTGGCGCGAGAGCGACGCCGACTAAGGCCGGCGCCCGAACCGCGTCAGCTCGCGTCGGTCAGCATGGCCGCGACCGCTCGGCGCAACGGCCTGGCGGCCTGGGCGATTCGCAATGCAGCGCCGCGCGCCAGGCGGGCCGGCGTCGCTTCGTTGGTGAACAGGCGGACCAGGGCATGGGTTGCTTCGTACAGCGGCAGGGCTGCTCGCCGGTGCTCAGCCTCATAGGGACGCAGAACTGCGACCGCGCCGATATCGCGCTTGCTGGCTACGGCCCGGCGAACACGGCGGGCCAAGGCGTCCGCACTACGCAGACCCAGATTGAATCCGTGGGCGGTGACTGGATGCATCCCCACCGCCGCGTCGCCTATCAGGGCGTAACCATCGCCACAGAAATTATGGCTCCAGGTGATCGCCATGGGGTAGGCGTGCCGCGTGCTGACAAGACGAAGCCCCGTGAGACGACCCTTGAGCCGCTTCTCAAGCTCCACTTCAAACGCCGGCTCGTCCATCTTGAGCAGGCCGTCAATCTGCGGCGACGGGAGGGTAAGCACGATCGACGACACCCCGCCTGAGCCCTCCGGCCCGTTCAGGGGCAAGGTGGCGACGGTCTGGCCGTAGTCGAACCACTCGGTGGCCACCTGGCCGTGATCTTGATCGTGTTTCATGCGGCAGACCAGCATGGCCCGCCCGAGACGATGAACGTCGACGCCGACCCCGAGACGGTCCCGGGTCTGTGAGAACCGCGAATCCGCCGCGACCAGCAGACGGGCGCGAAGGTCCGTTCCATCCTGGAGGCGCAGACGGGTGCGATGGGCTCCCGTCCCAATCTCGCAGGCAACCACGGGCTGGCCAGCCAGGATGCTCACATCGCCAAGCCCGGTCGTAGACTGATAGAGAGCCTGGCGGATCAGATGGTTGGAAACCAACGCCCCTAGACGGTCCTCTCCCGCAGGCTCAAATCCCAACTCGAAGGTCGACGGACCGTCCATGACGCGCGCCCGGCGCAAGGGGGAAATCTGGTCCGGCGGCAGCCTGTCCCACGCGCCAAGTTCGCGAAGAACTCGGATGGAGCGATGCGTCAGGGCGATCTCCCGACCATCGAAGGCCGGATCGCGAAGCTGCGTCTCGGGCTGGACTTCGAGCAGAACAATCTTCAAGCCGAGTCCGGAAAGCGCGGCCGCGAAGGCCAAGCCGCTTGGGCCAGCGCCGACGATGGCGACGTCCACAGTCACGCAAGAGGGCATCTACAGTGCTCCATCTAGATCTCAGGATGCGCCGCCCCCAGGCAATGGGCGACGCCTGCTTTCTCACGCCCTCAATAGTGCTAGACCTGCGAGGCGATGTGGAGGCGCAATATGTGGGAATCGGGCGAAATGACTAGTCTTGCGTTCGTTTCCGTGGCGGCCCTGTCCTATCTTCTCGGGTCGGTGCCGTTTGGTCTGATCATCACCCGTCTGGGCGGCGCCGGAGATGTCCGTGCGATCGGTTCGGGCAATATCGGCGCGACCAATGTGCTGCGGACCGGACGTAAGGAATTGGCGCTGGCGACCTTGGTTCTGGATGCCGGCAAGGGCGCTGCGGCTGTGCTGTTGGCTCGGCACCTGTTCGACAACGAGGCGCTGACGGCGGTGGCCGGGGCCTCGGCCTTTATCGGTCACCTGTTTCCAGTCTGGCTCAACTTCAAGGGCGGCAAGGGGGTGGCGACCTTCTATGGCGTGCTGCTGGCTGCGGCCTGGCCGGCGGGCCTGGTCGCTGCGGGCCTTTGGATCGCTTTGTTCGCATTGACGCGCATCTCGTCGCTATCGGCCCTGATCGCCGCCGCCGCCGGCCTGGCCGCCGCCTGGCTGACCGAGCAACCAGCGCCGATCCTGTTGCTGACGGCGTTCATGACGACACTGATCTATGTTCGGCACCACGAGAATATCGGGCGGCTTGTCCGGGGGCAGGAGCCCCGCTTCGGCGCGGGGCGGTGAGCCGCGGGCTGTCCCCTGATGAGCGGACGGCGCGCCTGATGTTGGCGCGAACGGCGCGGGTTGGCCCGGTTGCCTTCATCGAACTGATCCGCCGCGAGGGATCGGCCCTGACGGCGCTCGAACGGCTGCCGGACCTCGCTCGCCGCGCTGGGGGAGGGCCGCCGAAAATCCCAAGCCAGGATCAGATCGACGCAGAAGTCGCACGCGGCGCGGCGCTCGGCGCCCAACTCTTAGTGCTGGGGGACATCGGCTATCCGGCGGCCCTGGCCGCGCTCGACGCGCCGGCGCCGGTTCTATGGGCGCGCGGGGCGACCGAACTGCTTGGCCGTGACGCCGTCGCGCTGGTTGGCGCCCGGATCGCCTCGGCGGCGGGCCAGCGGTTTGCCCAGGGGCTGGCGGTCGAGGTCGGCGAGGCGGGTTTCGTCATCGTATCGGGCCTCGCGCGCGGCATCGACGCGGCCGCCCACCTCGGCGGCCTGGCCACCGGTACGGTGGCGGTGCTGGGGGGCGGCGTCGACGACATCTATCCGCCCGATAACAGCGAACTGTATCAACGGGTTGTCGAAGAAGGTTGCGTCATCTCGGAAAGCCCGGTCGGTCATCGGGCCCAGGCCAAGGACTTTCCCAGGCGCAACCGAATCATCGCTGGCCTGTCTCGGGCGGTTGTGGTGGTCGAGGCCGAGCAGAGGTCGGGGTCCCTGATCACGGCGCGTTTGGCGGCCGAGCAAGGCCGGGAGGTTTTGGCCGTCCCCGGTTCGCCGCTCGACCCGCGCTGCGCCGGAACCAACGATCTGATCCGCCAGGGCGCCGCTCTGTGCGCCGGTCTTGGGGACGTCCTACAGGCGCTGGAGCGACCACGCGGGCTGTTTGAGGCGACAGGTGACTATGCCCCCCAAGAGATCGGCCACGCCGATGCCGATCTGGTCGCCCGAGTGCTGGATCTGCTTGGCCCAACGCCGACGCCGCGTGACGACCTGGTCCGAAGGATCGGTGCGCCGGCCGGCATCATCATGGGCGTATTGCTCGAACTGACCCTGTCCGGGCGCGCCGCCATGGATGAAGGGGGGCGCGTCGTACGGCTCGACTAGCGCGCCGTTCGATCGCGGACTTCGGCGAAGGACGCCGCCGCGTCGAGCAAGAGGGCTAGCCTGGCGTCACCGGTTTGACGCGCCAACTGGGCCAACTCGCCAGCCATGGTCGAGATGTAGTCACGCGCCTGGTTGAGGTCGGCGGCGAGGAGGGCGTTGTTGGCCGTCAGCATGTGAGGCGCTCGCGTTAAAGTAGAGTACCGTTCTATGCGCTCGTGCAAATTTCAGCAAGCGCCCAATTCGATGTCAGGAATGGGGGAAAAACCGCCTTTGTTGACAAGGGAAAGGGTCACCCCCACTTTCCGGCTCCTTTTTTGAAGGGCGCAGCTTCCCCGCATGAACGTCGTCGTTGTCGAGAGCCCGGCCAAGGCCAAGACCATCAACAAATATCTGGGCGCGGACTACACCGTCCTGGCGTCGTACGGCCATGTCCGCGACCTGCCGCCCAAGGATGGCTCGGTGCGGCCCGACGAAGACTTCGCCATGGAATGGGAGGTTGACGCCAAGGCGGCCAAACGTCTGTCCGACATCGCCGCCGCGCTCAAGGACGCCGACCGCCTGATCCTCGCCACCGACCCGGACCGCGAAGGCGAGGCGATCAGCTGGCACATCCTCGAGGCCCTGACCAAGAAGCGGGCGCTGAAAGACAAGGCGGTCCAGCGCGTCACCTTCAACGCCATCACCCGAGCGGCCGTAACCGAAGCCATGGCGCGACCGCGCGACATCGATATGGAACTGGTCGACGCCTACCTGGCGCGGCGGGCGCTGGACTATCTGGTTGGTTTCAACCTGTCGCCGGTGCTCTGGCGCAAGCTGCCGGGCGCGCGGTCAGCGGGCCGTGTTCAATCGGTGGCGCTGCGGCTGATCGTTGATCGCGAGATCGAGATCGAGAAGTTCCGGCCCCAGGAATACTGGACCGTCGAAGCGGACGTGACCGCTGAAGGGCCGCCCTTCGTCGCCCGCCTGGTCACCCACGCAGGCAAGAAGCTGACCAAGTTCGACCTGAACAATGAAGCCCTGGCGCTCGCCGCCAGAGCCGCGGTGGAAGCCGGCAGCTTCGCCGTCCGCTCGGTTGAGAAAAAGCCGGCGCGTCGGTCGCCGGCGCCGCCGTTCACGACCTCGACCCTGCAGCAGGAAGCCGCGCGCAAGCTCGGCTTCTCGGCCCAGCGCACCATGCAGACGGCCCAGAAGTTGTACGAAGGCGTCGACGGCGAGGGCGGCCTCATCACCTACATGCGGACGGACGGCGTGGACGTGTCGCCCGAAGGCCTGGCTGAGGCGCGCGAGGTCATCCGCGAACGCTATGGCGTCGCTTACCTTCCCGAGGAAGCCCGCCGTTACAAGACCAAGCAGAAGAACGCCCAGGAGGCGCACGAGGCGATCCGGCCAACCAGCTTGGCGCGCCGGCCTGAGACGCTGCATCTGGATGACGATCTGCGCCGGCTCTATGACCTGATCTGGCAACGCATGGCGGCTTCACAGATGGAAGCGGCCCGGATCGAACGCACGACCATCGAGCTGGAGACCGCCGACGGCCAGGCCGGTCTGCGCGCGACGGGCCAGGTCGTCACCTTCGACGGCTATCTGGCCGTCTATGAAGAGGGCAAGGACGACGCTGACGACGAGGAGGGCGGTCGTCTTCCCGCCGTGCGCGAAGGCGCTTCGGCCAGGGTCGAGGCAGCGCGCGCTGACCAGCACTTCACGGAGCCGCCGCCGCGCTATTCGGAAGCCAGCCTGGTCAAGAAGATGGAGGAGCTGGGCATCGGCCGTCCGTCGACCTACGCCTCGACCCTGACCACGCTGCGTGATCGCGAGTACGTCCGAATGGACCGCCAGCGCTTCGTGCCTGAAGACAAGGGCCGGTTGGTCACCGCCTTCCTGGAGCAGTTCTTCGCCCGCTGGGTCGAGTACGATTTCACCGCAGCGCTCGAGACCCAGTTGGACGAGGTCTCGGCCGGTGATCTGAACTGGAAGGTTCTGCTGGGCCGCTTCTGGACTGACTTCCACGCCGCCACCCAGGCGGCTGGCGAGCTGCGGACCTCGGTGATCCTGGATCACCTGAACGAAGCCTTGGGCCCGCATATCTTCCCGGACAAGGCCGACGGCTCGGATGCGCGCCTGTGCCCGCGTTGCGGCGAGGGCAAGCTCAGCCTGAAGACCAGCCGGTTCGGCGCCTTCATCGGATGCTCGAACTATCCAGAGTGTAAATACACCCGCCCGATCGGCCAGCCGGCCAACGGCGAAGGCGGGGAAGGTGAGGACAGCGGCGACCGCGAGCTGGGCGCCGATCCGACCACGGGTCAGCCCATAATGCTCAAAAACGGGCGGTTCGGATGGTACGTCGAAACGCCGACCGACGGCGACAAGCCGAAACGCTCGTCCCTGCCCAAAGGCTGGTCGCCGACATCGCTGGATCTGGAACAGGCCTTGCGCCTGCTCAGCCTCCCGCGCGAGGTCGGGGCGCACCCGGAGGACGGCAAGCCGATCTCGGCGGGACTGGGCCGCTACGGTCCTTTCGTGGCCCACGCTGGAACCTACGCCAATCTGGGCGATATCCAGGAGGTGTTCGACATCGGCCTGAACCGCGCCGTGGCGTTGCTGGCCGAGAAGCGGGCCGGGCGCCGCGGGGGCGGCTCGACCACCGCGCTCAAGGATCTCGGCGCACACCCCGAGACGGGCGAGCAGGTGCAAGTCATGCCGGGCCGGTTCGGCCCCTATGTGAAGGCCGGAAAGATCAATGCGACCCTGCCCAAGGGCGTGGACCCGGCGGCGGTGACGATGGAACAGGCGGTCGAGCTGATCGCAGCGAAGGCGGCCAAGGGGCCAGCCAAGAAGCCGGCGCGCGCGACCAAACCAAAAGCCGACAAGCCCAAGGCGGCCAAGGCGGCCAAGGCGAAGGCCGCGACCAAGGCGAAGAAGGCCAAGGCCTGATCCCACGCTTCTGTGGGTGATTTCGGCGCGGCGCTTTCCGATTCACTCCTGATTCACCATATCGGGCTCACCGTTCCTGCACTGGAGGCGTGAGTCCGTTGCACACCAAGAGTCCCCTGTTCGATGAGTTCGCCCGGCTGACCACCGGCGCCATGGGCCTGGCCCAGGCTGCTGGCGACGAGGCTAAGGCCGCCATGCGCGCGCAGGCCGACAAGATCGCCGTCGATCTGGACCTGGCTCGCAAGGACGAACTGGAGGCGCTGAAGGCCGAGGTCGCGGCCCTGCGCGCGGAGGTCGCCGCCCTGAAGGAAACCCCGAAGACGGGAACGGTGCGCAAACCCGCTCGCCCGAAGGACGCAGCCGGTTGAGCCGAATCTCGCAATCCCTCTACAGTTTCGTTGCGGCGACTGAGTCGCCCGAGAGGATCGAGCATGAGCGCGCCGACGACTGAAGAATTCGAGGTTCCGCACGACCCTCTGGACATCGTCGAGCATGTTCTGGTCGCTGAAAACCTTCCGTTCGACCGGATTGGCGATGGCGACCTGGCCTTCTCCATCGCCGGCGCCTGGAAAGACTATGAGCTCTGGTTCGCCTGGCGACCCGAGGGCGACTGTCTGCAAATCTGTTGTTCGATCGACCTGCGCGCGACCAAATCCAAACGCGCCGCCCTTCATGAATTGGTCGCCCTGATCAACCAGCGCGTCTGGCTCGGTCACTTTGAGATCTGGACTGAGGACGGCGAGATCGTGTTCCGTCACGCCCTGTCTCTGCCGGACGGGGAACGGCCGACGCTGGCCCAGGCGGCGGCGATGATCGACGCGGCGGTTGAAACGGCCGACCGATTCCATCCGGCCTTCGACTTCCTCCTGCGCGGCGCCAAGAGCCCGGTTGAGGCGCTCGACGCCTGCATGTTCGAGACTGTCGGCACGGCCTGAGGTCGTGGCGGTTACGACGCTCCTTGTCGGGTGCGGACGGCTCGGCGGTGCGATCTTGGGCGGATGGCGGCTGACGGGCGCTGTGGAGATGCCATCGCTCGGCGTCCTGACCCCTTCCGCCAAGCCGCTGACCCGGGAAGCCGCCGCCGACGGCGCGCAGATCAATCCGCAGGACTTCTCGGCGGTGTCGCGTGTCGTGCTGGCGGTCAAGCCGGCGAAGTGGCGCGAAGCGGCGCAAGGATTCCTCACTCACCTGCCTGCCGACACCATCATCATTTCAGTGATGGCCGGCATTGGCACATCGAGGCTCGCCGAGACGTTCGGGGGCCGCGCAGTCGCCCGGGTCATGCCGACCACCGCCGTCTCGGCGGCGGCCGGCGTGGCGGCCTGTTTTGCGACAGGCGACGACGCCCTGAAGGCCGCGCACGCCTTGTTCGAACCGATCGCGACCGTGGTGGACGTTGCAAGCGATGATCTCGTCGATGTGGCCACAGCCCTGTCGGGCTCTGGCGCAGCCTACGCCTACGCCTTTGTGCGCGACCTGGCTGAAGCCGGCGTCCGCCAGGGCTTGGCGCAAGACCAGGCTCTCGTCCTCTCACGACTGACCGTCGCTGGCGCGCTGACCCGGATGCAAGCGGGGGAGCCGAACGCCCTGATCGCCGAAGTCGCCTCGCCAGGCGGCACCACCGAGGCCGGCCTCAGGGTGCTGGAGCCGGGGCTTGAGGCGTTGCTGGAGCGCACCGTGGCCGCTGCGTTGGCGCGCGCCCGCAGAATCGGCGACTAGCCCGGCAGTCGGATCACGGCCTTCACCCCTCCGAGTTCGGAGCGGTCCAGGGTGATGTCGCCACCGTGACTTCGGATGATGTCACGGGCGATGGCGAGGCCTAGCCCGACGCCTTTGCGGTTCTGGTTGCGCGATTCATCTAGACGCGAGAACGGAAGGAAGGCCTCCTCATAGGCGTCCGGCGCGATGCCCGGGCCGTCATCCTCCACGGCGATTTCGACGCCGCCGGACTTGAGCGCCCGCGAGCTGATCCGCACGGCCTGGGCATGGGCCGCGGCGTTGTCGACCAGATTGCTGAGAACTCGCCGAAGGGCGCCGGGGCGGGCCATGGCGGACAGGTTGGCCTCCAGGTTCAGCGATACGTCAGCCCCGGCTCGGCGGGCGTCAACGGCGACAGATTCCGCCAATGTGGCGATGTTGACCGCCTCTGCCGCCTCACCGGCCTCGCCTTGGGCGAACGCGAGGTATTCGTCGATCATATACTCCATCTCGGACAGGTCGCCGGACATGGCTCGCGTCGCGGCGGAAGGATCCGCCAATGCAAGTTCCAGCTTGAGCCGCGTCAATGGCGTGCGCAGGTCGTGGCTGACCGACGCGAGCAGGGCCGTGCGCTGGTCGATATGACGCTGGATGCGTTCGCGCATGGCGAGGAAGGCGGTTGCGGCCTGGCGCACCTCACGCGCGCCGTGCGGCTTGAAGGCGACGTCCTCCTCGCCCTTGCCGAAGGCCTCGGCCGCGTCGGCCAAGCGTTCGATGGCCCGAACCTGATTGCGGATAAAAAGGATGGCGACCCCGGTTAGCAGGACCGTGGCGCCTCCCATCCACAGGATGAAGATATGCCCGCGCGTGGCGAAAGCGCGTTCTCGCGGGGCGATGAACCGCAAGACGCCCTCGTCAACCTGAACCTGGATCTCAACGTGATTTGGATAGCGCGTTGTATCGAACCAGAAAGGCTGCGGGTCCAGTCGCTCCGAAAGCGCTCGATCCAGCGACCGGTCCAGGGCGACGAAGAAGGCGGGACGGTCGCGTGTGGGAAGGCTGGCCCCCTCCCGCAAGGCGACGGACAGTTGCATGATCTGAGCCTCGTCGGTGATCTCGGCGAGGTGCTCGGGGCCGGGATCGTCCAGATAGCTCTCCACCGCCCAGGCCACGTCGCCGGCCAGGCCCTCGGAAAGACGCGCGGTCACTGTCTCCCAGTGGGCCTCAAAGAAGGCCCAGGTCACGGCGACCTGCATCAAGGCGATCGGCAGGACGATGATCAGCAGCGCGCGTCCCCACAGGGACGTCGGTAGTTGGCGTCGGATGAATCGGGCCCACAGGCGGGGAGGAGAGAATGCGCTCACGGCCCTGCTCAGTCTGGAGCCAGCATGTAACCGACGCCGCGAACGGTTTGGAGATAACGCGGGGTTTTGGGGTCGACTTCGATCTTGCGGCGAAGCCGGGTGACCTGGACATCGACCGCGCGACCGGCGGCGTCGGCGCCGGATGAGGCCAGGACGTGGCGTTCGACCGGCGCATTGGCGCTGAGCGCCAGGATCTTCAGCAGATGCCCCTCCGCCTCCGTGAGGCGGACCGGCGCGCCGTCATGCAGCAGTTCCAGCCGCACCATGTCGAAGGTGCAGGCGCCGAGGCGGATTTTTTTCTGCACGCCGACGGGCGGGCCAGCCCGGCGCAATATGGCCTCGACCCTGAGCAAGAGCTCCTTCGGCTCGAACGGCTTGGCGAGGTAATCATCGGCGCCCAACGACAGGCCTTCAATGCGGTCCGCAGGCAACCCTCGCGCGGTCAGCATCAGCACCGGCGTTTGCGCCAGGCCGGGTTGTCCGCGCAGCCATTTGACGAACGAAAAGCCGTCTTCCCCCGGCATCATCACGTCGAGCACCAACAGGTCGAAATCCAGCAGGCCCGTCATGCGGCGGGCCGAGGCGGCGTCGGCAGCGCCCGTCACCCGAAAGCCGGCGCGGCTCAAGAACTGCTTGAGCAGGTTGCGAATACGGTCGTCGTCATCGACGACGAGAAGGTGCCGCTGCGCCGCCCCCGAACCAGCTTGGCTCATGCGTCACGCCCCGGCTTGACCGGGCCGGCCCCAGCGCGTCTAACCGCGCCACGCCGCTCACCGACGTGCCGACAGGAGATCAGGATCAATGGCCTTTGTTCCCTTCGATGACCGGGATGGCTGGATCTGGATGGACGGCGAGTTCGTGCCTTGGCGAGACGCCAAAACGCACGTTCTTACGCACGCCCTGCACTACGGTTCGTCGGTGTTCGAGGGCGAGCGGATGTACGCCGGCGAGATCTTCAAACTGACCGAGCACACCGAGCGTTTGCACCGTTCCGCCAACCTCCTTGAGTTTGAAATCCCGTTCACCGTGGCCGAGATCGACGCCGCCTGCAAGGAGACCTGCGCGCGCATGGGCCTTGACGACTGCTATGTCAGGCCGGTCGCCTTCCGCGGCCCGGAACAGGTCAGCGTCTCGGCTTTTCACAACAAGACCCGGGTCGCCATCGCCGTCTGGGAATGGCCGAGCTATTTCGATCCGGAGACCAAGCGCAAGGGGATCCGGATCGAATGGGCAAAGTGGCGCCGCCCGGACCCGGCGACTGCACCGTCCACGGCCAAGGCCGCCGGCCTGTACATGATCTGCACCATGGCCAAGATGGCGGCCGAAAAGCGCGGCTTCGCCGACGCCATGATGCTGGACTGGCGCGGTTTCATCGCCGAGGCCACCGGCGCCAACGTCTTCTTCGTCCAGGACGGCGTGCTGCACACGCCTAGGATCGACGCGATCCTCGATGGCATCACGCGCCAGACCGTGATCGAGTTGGCGCGCGGCAAGGGCATCGAGGTCCAGGTCAGAGACATTTTGCCCGAGGAGCTGGCTGGGTTCAGCGAGTGTTTCGTCACCGGCACGGCGGCCGAGGTCACCCCGGTGTCGGAGATCGGCGAGTACCGTTTTACCCCGGGCGACCTGTCGCTCGGCCTGATGGAAGACTACGGACGCCTCGTCCGGCGCCAGCGCTAGGCCTGTTCGGCGGTCCGCGCCGTCTCAGCGGCCCGGCGCGCCAGCCGCCGCCGGCGAGCGCGAAGGGCGAGCCACAGCACCGGACCGATGACCAGGACGAAGGGCAGAGCGAAGGCCAGGATCGTCACGATGGCCGCCAGGCCGGTCATGAAGATCGACAGGGCGTTGTTCAGAGCCGACTGCAAGGGGGCGGTGGCGCTGTCGGGGGCCATGACGCCTTCGGACTGATAGGTCATCGTCAGGCGCGACATCGAAACCCGGGCCCGCATGACCTGAAGCGTCGAGGTCGCCGAGTCGATCTCGGCCTGGACCCGCGCCAACTCTCGTTCGACTTCCAGCACCGTCTGCAGATTGCCGTCGCGGGTCGCCAGCATGGTCTGGAGCCGGTCGCGCAACGTTGTCTTGGCGCGTATGTGCGCCTCGGTGTCGATCAGGGCGCGCGTCAGGTCTTCTGACGTGGTGGAGGTGTCCGCAACGCGACCGTCCGCGGCCTCGGCGTCAGCCGCCAGGCGGCTGCGAAAACCGGCAAGCCAGGTCGGCTCCGCCCGGATCTCAAGGGTCGCCGTGCGTTGGTCCTGGCCATAGCTCTGGGTCGAGGAGCCGACCACCTGGCACCGCTGGGGCCCGGCCTGGACGCAGGCCTGTTCGTGACGCGCCGCCAGGCCCGCGATCTCACCTTCCGGCGCCTGGATCGTGTAGCCGTAGGCGTAGGCCAGTTGCGGCGTCTGGGCCTCAACCATGTCAGGGGAGGGGCTCTCGGCCTCCTGAGCTCGGCTGACCATGTCAGGCGGCGCTTCCGGCGCGGCCGCTGCATCCATCGAGGCCTGGTCGCTCGGAGCGGCGCCTTCGACCGCGTCCACCGACAACGCACTTTCGTTGCAGGCCGAGAACAAAACCACCGCGCTTGCGGCGATGAGCAGAGTGCGGCGCATAAAACCCTCCTGTTCACGTTTCCGTGATCTGGCGAGCGCAATGGGGCGTCAATGCGGCCCCGTCAGATTTCGTCAGCGATAGTTGAAGCTGACCGAGATGCGAATCTCGTCCGACCGGTTCGGCGGCACCTCATGACGCAGCCAGCTTTCCCACAGGATCACCTTGCCCGGCGCCGGGGTCAGATAGACGAAGGGGCGGCGGTCTTCGGGCGCCTGGTCGATCAGGGTCGGGCGCGCCATCATCATCGGCAGGCGCGGGTCCTCCAGCTTCAGCGAGGCCGCTCCTTCCGGCACCGCGATATAGACGGTGCCCGAGACGATGCTGTGCGGGTGGATATGTCCGGTGTGAACGCCGCCCGGCTCCAGGACATTGACCCAGAGGCTGTCCAGCTTCGGCTTGCGGTCCAGGTCAAAGTTCAGATCTCGGGCAAAGGCGGCGGCGTGGCGGTCCAGCGCCCGCTTCAAGTCGCCGAAGCTGGGGTTGCGTAGCGGCAAATCATCCAGCGACGCATAGGAGGTATAGCCGGCGTAGCCATGGGCCTCGCTCCAGGCCCGGCCGGCCTCGTCCTGTTCGGCCAGATCCAGACAGGCCTCCTCAAGCTCGGCGCGCAGCGATTCGCCCGCCGGTCCGTCCGCCAGGGCGTTCTCGTAGATCAGGGTGGGAAACAGCGCGCGCGTGCTCATGGCCAAAGCCATACCACCGGGCTGGTCTGTATGCGGGAAAGAAAAATGGTCGGAGTGAGAGGATTCGAACCTCCGACCCCTGCGTCCCGAACGCAGTGCTCTACCAGACTGAGCCACACTCCGACCTGCCCGAGCGGCGCAAGCGCCGTCCGAGGAAGCGGGCTTATAGCGACAGGCCCCATCGGCGGCAAGCGCCTCATTTGTCGTGTTGCAAGCTCGGTGCGGTTCGGCTATCTCGCCCGCTCCCCGGCATCGCCGGGACGCGCCGGACCTGCTGGGGAATGGTGTAATGGTAACACAGCGGTTTTTGGTACCGTCATTCTAGGTTCGAGTCCTAGTTCCCCAGCCATCCGACCCCCAAGGTCGGTGGAGGCATCAAGGTTCAACCTCTTGAACCATGCCTGCCGTTCCAATTGAAAATTGCTCGCGGTGTTCGACGGAAATGACCCCGGCGCAACGAACCACCATATTCTGGCTTCCCAGCCACATTACCCTACACGTGCGGTTGTCGGGGGCCACCCACTCTGCTTGCTCAAAATATCCAACGAGCGATAGTTTCGTTACAGCACCAACCGATATGAAGATCGCGGTTATGGAAATCGCTAGGATAGTATTTCGTGGGTTCGCTCCGGCGATATAGTATGATACAAATCCAATCGATATAAGCATAAAAAGCACTGCAACATTATTTGGTATAATCGTCTGTCCATTTTGAGCATAGTACAGAAACATTATCCAAAACACAGCAACCGCAATTACACATATCGCCATACGTATCTTATTTTCTCCGACAATAATTCCTGCAAAAAATCCAATTACATAGACAAGAAGCAGGCCAATGGTCGTCGTCACTAGGTGAAGCCCTCCAACAACGATATCAGATGGTGTGGCTAGCTGCAGATAGGTAAGCCCCCACCGTGAGAAGATGAAACTTCCGATCAGGGTGGAAATCAGAAACGCTCCCGCTCCCGCCAAGGCCGATAGCTCCGCAATAAGCACCACCACTCGACGTAGAGGCCGCATCTTCGCACGAAGGAAGAGTGTTAGGACGCTCTGGGGAGGGTCGGGCTGTTCTGCCATCGCTCTGACTGACAAGTTAGAGGAGCGGAACTATGTAATACAGCGTTAGGTGAATCAAGTGGCCGCTGGCGGCTCGGGTCTTTCCGGCGTCGTCCAAGCTGTCAAAGCCGGGCGGAAGGCGTCATCGGCTTCAGGCGGGCAATGGGGTCTTCGCGACAAATCTCTGCTGCGGCCGGCGGACATAAAGCCCGTCAGACAAAATCCATCAGAACGGCAATGGTTCGCCTGTGACGAGACGGCGGGGCGTGGTGCACCCTTTGCCTTGGGGCGGCGAGCGGCGTAAGCCGACGCCATGCGCCAGTCTTTCGAAGAAGCCGCCGATCGTTCTTTCGCCGCCAAACACCTGCCGCGCCTGAGGGCCGAGCTGGAGAAACAGGGGCTGGACGGTTTTGTCGTCCCGCACGAGGACGAACATCAGAACGAATATCTACCCGCCGCCAATGAGCGTCTGGCCTGGATCTCGGGCTTCACCGGCTCGGCCGGGGCAGCGGTGGTGATGAAGGACCGCGCGGCGGTCTTCACGGATGGTCGCTACACGGTTCAGGTCCGCGATCAGGTTGATCCGGCCTATTTTGAATATCTTGATCTGGTCGAGGGCGGCCCGCCCGCCTTTATCGAAAACCAGGCCCCCGGCGCGGTCATCGGCTATGATCCGCGGCTGCACAGCCCGACGGCCCTGGCCCATCTGAAGCGCGCCGCCGAGCAGGCCGGAGCGACGCTGAAACCTGTTCAGCCGAACCCTATTGACCTGGCCTGGAGCGATGATCGCCCAGCCCAGCCGCAGGCCCCGGTCGTGCCGCATGAGGCGCGCTATTCAGGCGAAGCCAGCCAAGCCAAGCGCCGTGCGCTTGGCAGGAGCATCGCCAGGGCTGGCGCCGATGTCGCGGTCCTGACGGCGCCCGCATCGCTGGCTTGGCTGTTCAATATCCGTGGCGGCGACGTCATCCGCACGCCGTTGCCGCTGGGCCAGGCCATCATCGACAAGAACGGACGTGCGCGCCTGTTCCTGGACCCGGCCAAGGTTTCAGACGGCCTGCCGGCCTGGCTCGGCAATGAGGTGGCGCTGCAGCCGCCCGAGACCCTGCCGGCGGCCCTGGACGCCCTGAGCGGGCAAGCCGTGCTGATCGATCCGGCCCAGTCCTCGGCCTGGTACTTCGACCGGCTGTCGGAGGCCGGCGCCAGAGTGATCCGCGGCGCTGATCCGTGCATGTTGCCGCGCGCGACGAAGAACGCGGTTGAGGTCGAAGGCTCGCGCCAGGCCCACATTCGAGACGGTGCGGCCCTGTCAAACTTCCTGCACTGGGTGGCGACCGAGGCTCAGACCAAACTTCCGACCGAGGATAAGGTGGTGACGGTGCTCGAGGGCTTTCGCGAGGCTACCGGCGCGTTGAGAGATCTCAGCTTCGACACCATCGCTGGGGCCGGCCCGAACGGCGCCCTGCCGCACTATCGCCCGGTCAGCCGCACCATTCGCCGGATCGAGGAGGGTTCGCTTCTCCTGGTCGACGGCGGCGGCCAGTATCTGGACGGGACCACTGACGTGACCCGGACCATGGCGGTCGGCGAGCCGACTGCTGAGCAGAAAGACCGCTTCACCCGCGTGCTGAAGGGCCACATCGCCCTGTCGGTCGTGCGCTTTCCCGCCGGGACCACCGGCACCCAGTTGGATGCCCTTGCCCGTCTGCCCCTTTGGATGGCGGGGCTCGACTACGATCACGGCACTGGCCACGGCGTCGGCAGCTACCTGGGCGTCCATGAAGGGCCCCAGCGCATCGCCAAGGCCCCCAACACCCAGGCCCTGTTGCCTGGCATGATCGTCTCGAACGAACCCGGCTTCTACAAGGAAGGCCACTGGGGCATCCGCATCGAGAACCTTCAGGTCGTGACCGAGGCGGCGGCGATCCCCGGCGGCGAGCGGCCGATGCTCGGCTTCGAGACCCTGACGATGGCGCCGATCGACCGGCGGCTGATCGAGGTGTCGCTGTTGACCGACGACGAGCGCGCCTGGATGGACGCCTATCACGCCGAGGTGCTGGCCAAGGTCGGGCCGTTCATGGACGGTGAGGCGCGGGCCTGGCTGGAGACGGCGTGCGCGCCGCTCTGATCCTGGCGTTCCTGACGGTCGCAGGGACGTCGCACGCCCAGAGCGTGCCGCGTTTGCCGCGCGAGCAGTTCGACGTCATCGCACCGTCTGAGCGGGTGACCGGCGCGCGCGGCCACATCGAGATCGTCCAGAGCGGCTGCCGCGTCGGCCCGACCGCTTGGGCGCGGCGACGCATTGTCGATATCGCCGCGCAGGAGTGGGGCGTCTTCGGCTTTCAGACCTTCGACATGACCGCCGAACAGAGCCGCACGCTGCCGGACGGCGTGGTGGCCGACGCCGTCAACCCACCGCTCGAAGGGCCGCGCGTGGTGCGCCATGCGGTCAATTTCGGCGCCTGGGAGAGTGAGCGGCGGATGGATCAGACCATCGCCGGCTACTGGTCCACAACGCCCGACGGCCTGGATATCGTCGAGCGTCAGAACCGCCAGTGGCGGGACGGCGACGGCGACGTCATGTGGGTCGAGCCTTGGTCGGCCGCCTTCGTCAGCTGGGTCATGTGCGAGGCCGGCCTGGGCGACATGGGCCAGTTTCGCCGCGACATCGCGCACTGGCGCTATGTCGATCAGGCCATCGAAGCACGGGAAGGCATGGCGTCAGACCGGGCCTATGTCGCCTACGATATCGGCGAGGCCGAGTTGCAGCCCGGCGATCTGGTCTGCAATCCGCGTGGCGGACGGACCTATCGGACCCTGGCGGACCGGCGAGAGGACCTGGGTGACCAGGCGCCGCTGCACTGCGACATCGTCGTGCGCGTCGACACCCAGGCGCGCACCATGGCCGTCATCGGCGGCAATGTGGTCAATGGCGTTAGCCTGACGGTCCTGCCTCTAACGGTCGGCGAGGGTGGTCGCCTTCGCCCCCTCGGCCCAAATGACCAGGCCGGCGCCCGCACCTTCTTCGCCCACCTATCGCTTCAGGCCGATCCGGTCGAGGCTCTGGCGCTGGACAATAGCCCCACGATCCGAGAGTTGTCAGGTCTCTGACGGCGGCTGGGCCGGCTCCCATAGCTCGATGGGATTGCCCTCGGGATCGTGGATGCGGGCGAACTTGCCGATCTCGGGCATGGTGTCCCACTCCGGCTTGGTGATCACCTCGATCCCGGCGGCGCTGAGGCTGGCTTTCAAGCCGTCCAGATCGTCGACGCGCAGGTTCAGCATGGTCTGTTTGTCGGCGGGGAAATAGTCGCTGTCGGCCTTGAACGGCTGGAACACCGTCGGGCCCGCCTGCTGGTTCCAGACCCAGACGCCCTCAGGCGCGCCGACACCCAGATGGGTCAGATACCATTCCCCCAACGCCTTGGGGTCCTTGGCTCGGAAGAACAGCCCGCCAATGCCGGTCACCGCCATAGTCGCTTCTCCTACTCAGCCCCCGATCAGGGCCAGCCATTCGTCTTCGCTCAGGACCGCGACCCCATGCTTTTGGGCGTCCGCCAGTTTGGAGCCGGCGCCGGGGCCGGCGACCACATAGTCGGTCTTCTTGCTGACCGAGCCGGAGACCTTGGCCCCCAGGCTCTCGGCCCGGGCCTTGGCCTCGTCGCGGGTGAACCGTTCAAGAGCGCCGGTGAAGACCACGATCTTGCCCGAGACCGGACTGTCGGCCTGGGGACGTTCAGCATCCTCGATCTGATCCAACTGCTGAACCAGGGCTTCGACCACGGCCCGGTTGTGCGGTTCATGGAAGAACTCCGCCACCGCCCGCGCCGCGACCGGACCGACCCCAGCGATGCCGGCGATTTCTCCCAGAGTCTCGGACGGGCCTTCGTTGCGGGCGATCTCGGCCAGACGTCGGATTGCCGACCACTCCGTCGCCAAGAGCGCCAAGGCGCGCCGGGCGGGGGCGGGCGCGCCTGGAAAGGCCAAACTTAGTTTCTGGTCGATCGGGGCCTCGGGCCAGGGATCCGCCTCAGACACGTCCGCCTCAGCCATCAGCGACAGTACGCGCGTCGAAACACCGTGACCTTCGCTAAGGCGGCTCCAGTCGGGGGAGGGCACGCCCTCGCTGACTGTCAGACCCACCGCATGAAACGCCGCCCAACTCCCGAAATGGCGGGCCAGCAGCAGAGATGTCTGTTCGCCGATCTCGCGGATGCCCAGGCCGAAGATCAGCCGGTCCAGGGCGATGGTCCGGCGTGCGTCAATCCCGGCGACCAGATTGGTCACGCTGGTCTCGCCATAGCCGTCTTCCGCCAGCAACTCGGCCAGGCGGGCCTCGTCGCGGGCCAGGCGGAAGATGTCCGCCGGCTCCTTCAGCCAGCCGCGTTCGTGGAAAGACAAAAGCTGTTTTTCACCAAGCCCCTCAATATCGAAAGCTCGACGGCTAACAAAATGCTTGAGCCGTTCAACCAACTGAGCATCGCAGACCAGGCCGCCGGTGCAGCGCCGCCGCGCCTCGCCGTCCTCGCGCACCGCTTCCGAGCCGCAGACCGGGCAGTGGGTCGGGAAAACATAGGGCTCGGCCCCGACCGGGCGCTTGTCCGCCACCACCCCCAGGATCTGGGGAATGACGTCACCGGCCCGCTGCAGGACCACGGTGTCGCCGATGCGCACATCCTTGCGGGCGATCTCGTCTTCATTGTGCAAGGTGGCGTTTCTCACCACCACGCCGCCGACCGTCACCGGATGCAGCCGCGCCACCGGGGTCAGAGAGCCGGTGCGACCGACCTGGATGTCGATGTCTTCCAGCACCGTCTGGGCCTGCTGGGCCGGGAACTTGTGCGCGATGGCCCAGCGCGGGCTGCGCGCCACGAAGCCGAGGCGGCCCTGCCAGTCGAGGCGGTCGACCTTGTAGACGACGCCGTCGATATCGTAGCCGAGCCCGGCCCGGTCCGCCGACAGCCCCGCGTAGTAGGCCAACAGCCCCTCGGCGTCCCGAACGCACTCAGAGCGCGGATTGACCGGCAGGCCCCAACTGTGGAACGCCGCCAGCGCCTCGGTCTGGGTCGTAGCGAACGGGTCGCTGGTCTCACCCCAGGCATAGGCGAAAAAGCGCAAAGGCCGCTCGGCCGTGATCGTCGGGTTCTTCTGGCGCAGCGACCCCGCCGCGAAGTTGCGTGGATTGGCGTAGGTGCGCTGGCCGGCGGCCTCAGCGGCGGCGTTGAAGGCGTCGAACTCGGCGTTCGGCGCATAAACCTCGCCGCGAATCTCGATCACGGCTGGCCAGCCTGATCCGGCCAGGCGCTCGGGGATGTCACCCAGGGTCCGAAGATTGGCCGTGACGTCTTCGCCAGTCTTGCCGTCGCCGCGCGTCGCACCCTGGACGAAAATCCCATTCTCATACCGCAGCGACGCGGACAGGCCGTCGATCTTGGGTTCAGCGGCGAAGGCGATCGATTCAGCCGGGTCCAGCTTGAGAAACCGGCGTACGCGCGCCACGAAATCGGCGACCTCGCCTGCGTCAAAGGCGTTGTCCAGCGACAGCATCGGCTCGCCGTGACGCACCGGTGCGAACTGGGTCGAGCCGGCGGCGCCGACCTGCTGCGACGGGCTCTGATCGCTGGTCAATTCGGGAAAGGCGTCCTCGATCTGAAGCGCCCGGCGCTTGAGCGCATCATAGTCGGCGTCGGAAATCTCTGGTGTATCCTGTTGATGATAGGCCAGATCATGTCGCGCCAGCTCAGTGCTCAGCCGCGCCAGTTCTTCAGCGGCTTCTTCAGGGCTGAGCTGTTCGACCGGCTTCATCAGTTCACCGTGAATCCGGCATGGAAGGGATCCTCGTCGTCGATCCACAGGGTGCTCAGCCCGGTCATGATGGCAGACCCCTGAATCGACGGCACGATACCGAGACGGTCCCCGATCATCGTCTCGGCTTCGACGCGACCGATGAAGCGGCTGCCGATATAGCTCTCGTGCACGAAGGTCTCGCCAACCTTCAGCCGACCCCTGGCGTGCAGATGGGCCAGCCGCGCCGAGGTGCCGGTGCCGCAGGGGCTGCGATCAATGGCGCGCTCGCCATAGAAGACGGCATTGCGGCCATCGGCGCCGTCGCCCTTGGGCTTGTCGGCCCACAGCACATGGCTGACGCCGCGAATGGTGGGGTTCAGCGGATGCACCGGCTCGACCGTTTCGCGCAGCATCGCACGCAATTTTCGCGACAGGCCGATGATGCGGTCCGCGCCCAGATCGTCCAGCCCGGTGTAAGGCCCTTGCGGCTCGACGATGGCGTAGAAGTTGCCGCCATAGGCGATATCGACCTTGAGCGGCCCAAGGCCGGGCAGGTCGACCGCGACGCCTTCCATAGCCAGATAGGCCGGAACATTGGTGATCCGCACCCAACGCACCCGTCCGGCGTCCATTTCATAGGCCAGTTCGATCAGGCCGGCGGGGACCTCGGCCTTGAAGCGACCCGGCGTGCGCGGCTGGATCAGCCCCTGTTCCAGACCGAAGGTGATCATGCCGATCGTCCCATGCCCGCACATCGGCAGCACGCCGGACGTCTCCATGAACAGGATGCCAATGTCCGCGTCCGGGTGCGTGGGCGGATAGAGGAAGCCGCCCGACATCATGTCGTGGCCGCGCGGCTCGAACATCAGACCGGTGCGGATCCAGTCAAAGCGGGCGATGAAATCCTGACGTCGCTCGCTCATCGAGGCGCCGCTCAGGATGGGGGCGCCGCCGATCACCAGCCGGACCGGATTGCCCGCCGTGTGCCCGTCGATGCAGGAGAAGACGTGGCGCATCAGGCCGCTTGCGACAGGCTGGGCCGAGCCGCGGCGGCGGCCTTGACCATGGCCTCGACCTGAGCTCGGCGCGCGCCGGTCAGCGGCAGGCGAGGGGGCCTCACACGCTCCGACCCTCGCCCCATGATCTGTTCGGACAGTTTGATCGACTGAACCAGATCGTGCTCGGCATCCAGGTGCAGCAAGGGCATGAACCAGCGATAGATCTCCAGCGCCCGCGCCGTGTCGCCGGCGATGAAGGCGTCATACAGCGCCACCGATTCCTGCGGAAAGGCCGAGGTCAGGCCCGAAATCCAGCCCTCGGCGCCCAGCATCAGGCCTTCCAGCGCCACATCATCCAGCCCGGCCATCAGCACGAAGCGGTCGCCGAACGCATTGACCAGATCGGTGAAGCGCCGGGTGTCGGGCGCCGATTCCTTGACGGCCACAATGTTCGGCAGGTCAGCCAGCCGCTCCAGGGCGTCAATCCCAACCGAGACGCGGTAAGCGGTCGGATTGTTGTAGATCATGATCGGCAGGCGCGTCGCCTCGGCGACCGCCGTGAAATGGGCCACCAGCTCATCCAGCGTCGGCACATAGACCATCGCCGGCAGCACCATCAGCCCGTCAGCCCCCAACGCCTCAGCGTCCTGGGCGAAGCGCACGGCGCGCGCCGTGGTCAGCTCCGACACGCCCGAAATGACCGGCACGCGGCCCGCCGAAACCTCGACAGCCGTTTTCAGCACGGCCCGCTTCTCGTCCGGCTCAAGCGAGTTGTTCTCACCGCAGGTTCCCAGCGAAATCAGGCCGTGGACGCCATCGCCGATGAGATTTTCGAGCCCCCGGCCGGTTTCGGCGTGATCAACCGCCAGGTCCGGTGCGAACTGGGTCGTCGCGGCGGGAAAGACCCCTTTCCACGACGCGCGGTGCATCAGCTTCATCCCGGGCCTCCCATCCGCCAGACGGTCCTCCTATACGATGAGGCAAATCAGGATTCCTAGGGATGGCGGACAAGACTCTCATCGTTGTCGGCGGCGGCATGGTCGGGGCGGCCTGCGCCCTGCGCCTACAGACCGCCGGCCATGCGGTGACGCTGATCGAGCCGGGCCCCGCGACGCGCGCCGCCAGCTTCGGCAACGCCGGCCACATCGCCGTCGAACAGGTTGAGCCTTTGGCCTCCTGGGCAACAGTTCGACAGGCCGCGTCGATGCTGTTCGCAGTGGGCGGCCCCCTGGACTTTAGGCTGGCGGACGCCGGGGCCTGGGCGCCGTGGTCGGTCCGGTATCTGGCCGCCTGCAGCCGCAGCCGGTTTCGTGAGGGGACAGAGACCCTCCGCGACCTGACGACCCCGGCCATACGGGCCTGGCGCGACCTCCTCGGCATGGCTGGAGCCTCAGACCTGATGGTCGAGGATGGCCACGTCGTGCTGTGGTTCGATCCTCGCACGGCCCAGGCCGCGCGAGCGCGCTGGCGCCGCGCCGACACCGGATCGGCCAGGTATCGCGACCTGAACGCCGACGACCTGACGAAGTTCGCCACGGTGATGACCGCCCACCGACCTGTCGATGGGCTGCGCATCGACGGCACGGCGCGCCTGACATCGCCGCAGCAGGTCCGCGACGCCTTGATCTCGGAGTTTGAAGCCAGGGGCGGGCGCCGTCAGACCCAGGAAGCCCGCCGCGTGTCGGCGGCCGGTGAGGTCGAGCTGGCTGGGGGCGAGCGCCTGAACGCCGACATGGTGCTGGTTGCGGCCGGCGTGCAGTCGGCGGCGCTGCTGACAGAGCTGGGCGCGCCGGTCCCGCTCATCGCCGAGCGGGGATATTCGGTCCAGTTTTCCGCGCCCGCCTGGCCGACCGACCTGCCAACGGCGGTCCTGGAGGACAGTTCTATCGTCCTGGCCCCCCAGGCTGAGGGCTTGAGGGCGACCAGCTACGTCGAGTTCGCCCGGCCTGACAGTCCGCCCGACCCCCGCAAATGGCGGCGACTCATCACGCGTTTGCGGGGACTGGGCCTGGAGGCGCCCGAAGACTGCCAGCGATGGATGGGCTCTAGGCCGACGCTGCCGGATTATGTGCCGGCCATCGGGGCCTGGCCCGGGCGCCGGCTGTTCTACGCCTTTGGGCATCAACATCTCGGCATCACCCTGGCGGCGATCACGGCCGAACGAATCGAGGCGCTGGTCGAAGGCGATGACACGGATCGCCGTCTGGATATTCGCCGTTTCCAGCCCTGAGTCTTGGCGCCGGGCGGTCGTCGGCGTTTACTGCCGGCGGAGTTCGACCCTGGAGGGACGCTATGCGGATACTGATTGCTGTCCTTGGGCTGATGCTGCCGCTGGCGGCTTGCCAGGAATCCGATCCGATCCTGGGATCGGGCGGTTGGCAGGAAGGTGATGTGCCTGAGGCCGTACCTGTGACGGAGACGGCCGAAGCCGCCCCGGCCGCTCCGGCGGCGACGCCTGCCGCGCGCGCGCGTCCGGCCCCGACCGTAACCGCCGAGCCTGAGCCCACCGAGCCCCCGGCCGAAGCGGCCACGCCTGGACCCGCGCCGGCCCAGCCCTCGGCCCCGATCACGCCGCCGGCCCCGACGCCGGCCCCGCCCGCCGCACAGGGGACGGCGGACCCGCATGCCGGTCATGTCTCGCCACCGCCGACGACGCCATAGAGGCCGAACCGGGTCCAGGGTGGCGACAATGCGGTTGGACGTCCGCCGCCGCTGACGCGGGCATTCACGTTCCCGTGGGCCTTGCGCGCGCTGGACGACATCCACCGTGCGCCATTGCATGACGATTGATCCAGCTGTGATCGCTACGGTCCAGCACCGTCACCTGCCGGCCGTTGCGTCGCCCGGACAGAGCCGTCGCCGGCCAAGCACCTCTTTCGCCAATGGCATGGCCGATTTCCAAATCGGCCAGACACCGCCCGTCAGGAGCGGTATCGGCCCCGAAATTCCGGCAGCCATGCAGGGCTCGCGAGGATGAAAACGAGGCCATGATGCAACGACAGAACGATCCCATTCCAACCCCGATCAGGTTGTCCGCACTCTGGGCGGCGACGATGTTCTGCTACGTCTACGGCGACTATTTCGGGCTCTATGTCGACGGCAAGCTCGAGGCCGTCGCCCAAGGCAGCATTGGTCCGCTAGGCCACGCCAGCCCCGGAATTCTCGTCGCGGTTTCGCTGATGATGGCCATTCCAGCCTGCATGGTCGCCCTCAGCGTGCTGCTGCCGCCCGCCGCGAGCCGGTGGAGCAATATCATCCTGGGCATCGCCTACACGGGCATCATGGCCCTCACCATCCAGGGATCCCCGCCATTCTACTTCACCCTGGCCATCATCGAAATGATCCTCACCCTGTCGATCGCCGTGGTGGCATGGACCTGGCCGAGGGCGAAATGACCCGCAAGATGAACCTGGACGGGACAGCGGCCCGCCTTGCCGGCCTCATGTACCTGGGGACGATCGGCTTTGGCCTCTATGCCGAGATCGGCGTCCGCAGGGCGCTGATCCGGCGCGACGATCCCACAGCCACCGCGCAAGCAATCTTCGATCACCTATCGACCTTCCGGATCGGGCTGGTCGCCGACCTGATGATGCTGGTGTGTTATGTGGCGGTCACGGCGCTCTTCTATGGCCTGTTTCGCGACGTCTCGCGGCGCGTGTCGGTGACGGCGGCGGCCTTCAGCATGATTGGCATCGCCAGCCTGGCGACCGCGTGCCTCCTGCTTCTGTTTCCGGTCAGGATGACCGACCTCGGCCTGCCTTTCGAGACTGTCGCTGCAATGATGATGGTGGTCATCAAGGTCCATGGCGACGGGTACAACATCAGCCTCGTCTTCTTCGGCATCTACTGTTTGCTCCTCGCCTGGCTGATCTGGCGCAGCACCTTCGTCCCCAAGATCATCGGGGTCCTGATGGCGATCGCGGGCTTGTGCTACCTGGTCAACAGCCTGGCGCGGCTCGGCTGGCCGGACCTCGCGGCCATGCTGCCGGTGCACGTCATGTATCCGACGTTACTTGGCGAACTTTCCCTGGCTCTCTGGCTTGCCGTGTTCGGCAAGGGGCGGCGCGAGGCGTCGACCCCGCCTCCCTGACGGGCGCGCATGGCGGACAGGGTGGGATTCGAACCCACGGTAGGCTTCCACCTACGGCGGTTTTCAAGACCGCTGCCTTAAACCACTCAGCCACCTGTCCTCGGCGGCGTCCTTAGCAGGGCAAGGGGGGATTAACCAAAGCGGAAAACATCGCGGGCATGATTTTGGCCTTGCGGGTCGCAAAGGGGCCGATCATGTGGCGCAAACACTTGGCGTTGGCCGCCGCTGCGGCCAGTCTGTCGGGCTGCGGCGGGGCGGCTGAAACCCTGGGGCCGATCCGGCCGATCGACGCGGGCGGCGGGGCTTCTGCGGGGCAGGCCGAGGTCTCGAACCCCGCGCCGTTCGTTCCCGGGACGCTCAGGCCCTATGTCATCCGCGGTCGGACCTACACCCCGGTCATCGACGAGGCCTACAACCGCACCGGCGTGGCCAGTTGGTACGGCGACGCCTTTCACGGACGACCGACCGCGACCGGCGAGATCTATGACATGAACGGTCTGTCGGCGGCGCACACCACCTTGCCGCTGCCGTCGCTGGCCGAGGTGACCAATCTGGAGACCGGCCAGAGCATTATCGTGCGGGTCAATGACCGCGGCCCGTTCATCGACGATCGGATCATCGACCTGTCGCGCGGCGCCGCCGATGCGCTGGGCGTGCGCGATCAAGGGCTGGCGCAGGTGCGCGTGCGCTACCTGGGGCCGGCCCCGCGCGGTGGCGGAACCGGTGCGCCCTTCCTTCAGGCCCGCTCCGATCCGCCACCATCCCCTTCGCCAGGGTCTCAACAACCGGACTTCGGCGACACGGATCCGTGGTTCATCCAGGCCGGCGTCTTCGCCAACCGTGACAACGCCGAGGCGCTCGGCCGCCGGTTCGGCCGAACACGGACCAGTATCGAAGGCGTGCATGTCCGGGGCCAGCGAATGTACCGCCTTCTGATCGGTCCCTGGACGGGCCGGCGCGAGGCCGAACGCCAGCGGTCGACCCTCGCGGGACAGGGCCTGATGGACGCCATCCTGGTTCGCGCACAATAAATCCTCACGGCGGCCTTTGCCTTGGGGCGGTGAATCGCCATTGTGCGCCGCGTGACGCGCGGACGGTTCATTACATTCGAAGGCGGGGAGGGGGCCGGCAAGTCCACCCAGGCCCGTACCCTGGTCGAGCGACTGCAGGCGCATGGCGTCTCGGTGGTGCTGACGCGCGAGCCGGGCGGTTCCGAAGGTGCGGAGGCGCTCAGAAACCTGCTGGTCATCGGTGAGGCCGACCGCTGGACGCCCACGGCCGAGACCCTGCTGATGTATGCGGGGCGGTCGGATCACCTGTCCCGCCTGATCCGCCCCGCGCTCGAAGCGGGGACCTGGGTGGTGTGCGACCGTTTTTCCGACTCGACGCGGGCCTATCAAGGCGCCGGCGGCGGGGTCAGCCCGGCGTTCATCGAGGCGATCGAGGCCGAGGTCGTCGGCGTCACCCGGCCTGACCTGACCCTGGTTTTCGACATGCCGGTGGAACTTGGCCTGGAACGCGCCTTCGGTCGCGACATGTTTGAGGCGCGCTTCGAATCCAAGGGCCTGGCCTTTCACCAGCGGCTACGCGACGCCTTTCTTCGCATCGCCGAGGAGGAACCGGGGCGCTGCGCCCTCATCAACGCCGGCGGCGCGCTGGACGAGGTAGCCGAGGAGGTCTGGTCGGCCGTGTCATCGCGACTGGAGGTCGCGCCATGAGCGAGCCGGTCGAGGGGCCGCGTGGCCAATACCACCAGCTCAAGGACGAGCGGCCCGAGCACGCCTTCCTCGACGCCCTGGAGCGCGGGCGGCTGCATCACGCCTGGATGCTGACCGGGCCCGAGGGGTTGGGCAAGGCGACCTTCGCCTATCGCGCGGCGCGCCGGCTGCTGGGCGCGCGCCCGGATTCCTCTCACGGCCTGCTGGGTTCCGATCCAGCCGACCGCGTCAGCCGCCTGATCGAACAGGACGCCCATCCGGACCTGCTGGTGCTGGAGCGTCGAACCGAAGGCGGCAAACTGCGTAAATCAATCCCGGTCGAAGAGGCGCGCAGCCTGCCGGAGTTCTTTTCCAAATCGCCATCGATGGCCCGCTGGCGGGTGGCGATCATTGATGCGGCGGACGATCTGAATATCAATTCAGCCAATGCCTTGTTGAAAACTCTGGAAGAGCCGCCTGAACGTGGCGTACTGTTTCTGGTGACCCATTCACCCGCACGACTTCTGGTCACCATCCGCTCGCGCTGCCGCCGGTTGGGTTTCAGGCCATGGCCGGCCGATGAGGTGTCAGGGCTGCTGGAGCGGCGCCTTGGCCTTCAGCCCGGAGACGCCCGCGCCCTGGCCCTGATGGCCGGCGGCTCGCCGGGCCAGGCTCTGGAGTTGGCGCAGCAGGGGGCGTTGGAGATCGACGCCACGGCCCGCGCTCTGGTGCTGGGCGATGCGCCGGATGAGGCCGAGATGCTGCGCTTCGCGGATGGCTTGCGCGGGGGCGAGGGTCAGGTCCGGCTGGAGTTGTTGTTCTCCCGCCTGGCCCAGGCCGTGCGCGAGCGGGCCGAAGTCGAGCGTCCCGAGGCCTGGGGGGCGATCTGGGACCGGCTGGTGCGCACGCCGGGCGAAGCGGCGAATCTCAACCTGGACCGGGCCGACGTCCTGTTTTCGGCCCTGGCCGATATTCGCAAAGCCCGCGCCTGAGGCTGATCGACATCTGGTGCACGGTTGGGGGCAGCCGCGCGAAGCGCGCTGGCGCCCCATGATGTTCAGGTCCGGGTCTCTCGCGCTCTGACCTAGGCAGAGGGCTTGGTTCGGGACATGGCGAAGGTCTGGGTGCAACGACCGTCGAGCTTCGCTTCACTCGCCATACCCGAGCAGCTCTGCCGCCGCGTTTGCCATTTTCTGGTTCTCGTGGCCCACGCCGGGCACGACCTGGAGGCGCCATTCGAACGGCAAGCCTCGCTCCTGCGCAAGACTTGACGCGGCGGCGTAGAAATTCCGGCCGCGCGCCAGGCGATGCGGCCCCTGACGCATGGCTGGCGGGCTTTCATCCAGGACCCCCTGGTTCGCATCTGCGTCGTTCTCGCCGAGGAGTAGAACAACACGCCTGCTGAAGGCGGTCGCCAGATCGATTGCAGAGGGGTCAACGCCCCCTAATCCATAAGGAAAGTCGATTTCAGAATCTGGAAAGACGTACACCCCCGGATTCGCGGCAATGCCCGTGCGCAACCTCGAATCGGGGGCCAGCATCGCCATCTTCTGCACGAACTGTCCGCCCGCCGAATGCCCGAACATGTCGTAGCCGGTGATCGACCAGCCATTGCGGTTGTTAAGTGCGTCAACGATGCGTTCGATCGTGGTATAGGCCCATTCGGATTGCGGATTGGCAAAGCCCAGAGCCGTGAAGAGATTGCCGTCCTGATAGTCGTTCGTGACGTACCGATAGAACGGGCTGTCGAATTCCGGTGCTATCAACAAAACGTTGTCGCGCTCTGCAGTATCGACCCACATATCAAGGTATTGTTCCGCGTTTCGCGACATGCCGTGCATGACGAAAAGCACGTTTCCGCCGTCGCGCCAGTTCGATGGCCTGAAGGTCCAGACTCGGATGGTTCGACGCTGCGGGCCATCGTGCGCACGCATGACGAAGCTTGCCTTACCCTCGGGAGTTGCGGAGGGCGCGGTCATCTCCGGCCCCTTGGGCAGGACATACAGGCTGACGTAAGCGGCTGTGGGCAGCGCCACCACAACTACGGCCAGCGCGATGAGAGCGATCTTGACGAGTTTCATGCCTGTATCCCCGAAAGCTTGACTATTGCCCTCGCTAGGAAATGTGCATGAACGCAATCTGAATGGCCAACTTTCCGGCTCGGACCAGCAACGGTCGATCTTCAAAATTGGTCAGACGCCCGACCACGGGGGCTAGGGGTGCAGATCTGGGGGATAAGGAGAGACCGCTGATCGCGGTCATGATATCGAACAAAATCAACGCCCATTCACCCGCTCAGATTCCTAATCGCGATAGAAAAGCCTGCGCCTGATGCTGATCGACAGCCATGTGAACCTGCACGCGCCCCAGTTCGACGAGGATCGCGACGCTGTCATCGCTCGCGCCCGCGCCGCCGGCGTTCAGATCATGGTCGAGATCTCGGACCGGCTGTCGACCTTTGAGGCCACGCACGGCCTGGCTATGGGCCATGACGACATCTGGTGCACCGTCGGGGTCCATCCCCACGAGGCGCGCCATTATGAAGACCTGACGGCCCGGCGACTCGTCGACCTGGCCCAGCGCCCGCGCGTCGTCGGCGTCGGCGAATGCGGTTTGGATTTCCACTACGACCTGTCTCCGCGCGACATTCAGGCCCGGGTCTTCCGGGCCCATATCCAGGCGGCGCGCGAGACTGACCTGCCGCTGGTGGTCCATACGCGCGAAGCCGATGACGTGATGGCGGACATCTTGCGCCAGGAGTACGCACAGAGCCCCTTCAAACTGCTCATGCATTGCTACACTTCCGGCCCGGAACTGGCTCGGTCGGCGGCTGAACTAGGCGCCTGGTTCTCGGTCTCGGGCATCGCCACCTTCAAGGCGGCCGAAGAGGTGAGGGCGGTCATTCGCGATATGCCCGCCGACCGGATCATTATCGAAACAGACTGTCCCTATCTGGCGCCGGTTCCGTACCGAGGTCGCCGCAATGAACCGGCCTATGTCGGCCACGTCCTGGATAAGCTGGCGGAGATCCGCGGCTGGAGTCGCCAGGACGCCGAGGCGCGAACCACAGACGCCTTCTTCAATCTGTTTCACAGGATACCCAGGCCGTGAGCCGGCTTGAGGTCACCATCCTGGGCTGCGGCTCCTCCGGCGGCGTGCCGCGCGCCAACGGCGACTGGGGCGTGTGTAATCCCGATCAGCTCAGGAATCGCCGCAGCCGCTGTTCGCTGGCGGTCCAGCGCCAGGGAGAGGGCGGAACCACCTCCGTTCTGGTCGACACCTCTCCAGACCTAAGAAATCAGACGCTGTCCGCGAATATCAAACACATAGATGGCGTCCTTCTTACTCACGATCACGCCGACCAGACCCACGGCCTGGATGACCTGCGCACCTTCGCCTACATGGGCCGCCGCCGCGTTCCGGTGTGGATGGATGCCGACACCCAGCGGACGCTGGGCCACCGTTTCGGCTATGTCTTCAAGGGGGAGCACGGCTATCCGCCGATCTGCGATGCGCATATCGCCGCGCCAGGCCAGACGCTGAGCATCGACGGCGCCGGCGGGCCGGTCGAGGTCCAGGTCTTCGCCCAGGATCATGGGCCGATCACCTCGCTCGGCTATCGGATCGGACCGGTCGTCTATTCCAGCGATGTCTCAGGTTTGAGCGATCAAGCGTTCGAGACCATCACCGGGGCCGAGCTGTGGATCCTGGACGCCTTGCGCTGGACGCGTCATCCGACCCACGCCAACGTCGACCAGGCGCTGGCCTGGATTGCGCGCGCCGGCGTGCCGCGCGCCGTCCTGACCAACCTGCACATCGATCTGGACTATGACCAGCTCAGCGCGCTGACGCCGCCAGGCGTGGACGTGGCCTTTGATGGGTGGACGAAGAGTTTTGTAAAAACGGATGTATAAGGGCGCTTCTGGAAGTCATACTTCATCAGATATTTCGCATAATATATCTTAGGCGCATTACGAGTGCGTCGAGATGAGTCCCCAGTGGGCATTCATTCACAGCCCTCATCCTCATCCAGCGCGCAGGGAAACGGCGCGATCATCCGGTAGAAGGTCCGCGCCGCCGGCGCCGCGCCACCCTGGCTCAGCTTGAAGGCGTGTTCGACGATCATGGCCTGCTGCTCAATATTCAGGCCGCTCCAGCGGCAGTGTTCGTCCGGGACGTAGCTATAGGCTTTGATCCCGTCGCCGGCGCGGATCTTGGCCCATGCCAGGTTGACGCCCTGCTGAGCCTGCCAGACATGGACCAGTTCATGAATGAAGGTCGCCCGCCGCGACAGTTTCTGGGTGGCGTAGTCCTCCGCCAGCGTCGCATTGGGCCAGACGATCCAGTCCAGACCAAACCAGCGCCCGGCGACGAACGCCCGGTCGAACGGCTTGGGCGAGCCGACAAACCGAACCGTATCCAGCTGCAGGTGATCCCCGAACACCCTCCGGGCCATCGCCTTCTCGGCGTCGGTCAGCGGCCGTTTGCGCCACCCGCGCCGGATCGTGGGTTTGCCCACCGAAAGGTCGCGCTCGCCACTCATGGGGCGTAGCTGGCCTCGGGTCCGACATACTCCCAGTGCCACGGCTCGTAGATGTAGTTGACGAAGCCGTAGCGGCCGGCATTGCGCACCAGCCAGCGGTAGGCCGCCCCGCGCGACTGCACCAGCCGGTTGTAGGCGTTGGTTGAGGCGATGCCGTAGCCGGGCGCCTCGCCTACATTGATGTCGAAAGCCCAGCCGGTCCGGTGGGCCGAACAGCTGGCGCGGCGCAGGCCGTCGCAATTGGCCTCATCCTCACAGCGAACCCCGTCGATATCCGGATGGCGATAGGTCGAATAGACCGTCAACAGACTGGGGTTCGCCGCGAGTTCTGGAACCTCCGCCCGGGCGTCGCGAACCATTCGGCGGTAGGCGTCGATCGCGACCGCCTGACCCATTCGCCCGGGGCGCTGGATGGTCTCTTCCGTTGTATCGAACTCGGCGAGGGCGTGACGCTCGGGATAGGCGGGGCACTCTCCCCTCACCCGCGCCATGACGAACGGTCGGCGTTCCTGCCAGATCCCTTTCAACACCTCGAAAGTGGCGGGGCCGAACCGACCGTCAGCCGGAAGGCCGTAGCGAATCTGGAACGCCGCCAGGGCCTCAGCGAAGGCGGGCGTGAACGGCGCGCATCGGGTCCCGATCTCCTGCTGGGTCATCGGCAGGTAGGTTTCCCAGCCGTACTCGCGACCAAACGGCTGCCAATCCAGCGAATGCAATGAACGGCTGTTGCCCGCCGCCGCCTCGTACCAGTCAGCCGCCGCGTTGTAGCAAAGGCCAACCTCGGCAAGCACGTCGGAGGCCTGGGCCCGTGCCCGGTCCGGCCAGAGGCCCGATCCGGCCAGGGCCGCAATCAGAAACAGCATGAACCCAAACCGTCGCATCGCCGCAGGAAGCCACGCGCCGACCTGTCCGGCAAGAGGCCGAATCTGACAGCCGTTCAACCGTTCGGCCCGTGGCTTGGGAAGCCTCGTCTCCAGGTGGACCAAACCCTGGCGGGCCGCGACCGGCGCCCAGCGGTCCTGTTACGCCGCTAGCCTCGCTTGAGCCGCAGCGCGCTCCAGGCGTCGTGGTGGATAATCTGCTCGACCTCGAACCCGAGCGGACGCCAGGCGGCCAGAACCTCTTCCTCTTGCGAGCGCAGAAGTCCCGACAGAATGGCGGTTCCGCCGGGCCGCAAAAGGGCGCTGATCGGCGCCGCAAGCTCGATCAGCGGGCGCGCCAGAATATTGGCGAAAACCAGATCATACGGCGCATGGACGCGAACCTCTGCGTGGCTCAGGTCACCGTCTTCCACGAAGGTCGCGGTCGCGCCGTTGATCTGGGCGTTCTCGGCCGAGATGCGGACCGACGGCTCGTCAATGTCGGTGCCGATGGCGATGGCGGAGCCGGTGCGCGCCGCCGCGATTGCAAGCACGCCCGTTCCGGCGCCGACATCCAACACGCGGCCCGGCGTCCCCTGCCCGGTCAGCACAGCTTCAAACGCCTCAAGGCACCCGACCGTGGTGCCGTGGTGACCGGTGCCGAAGGCGGCGCCCGCCTCGATGCGCAAATTGACCGTGCCGTCGGGGATCTTGCCCTTGTCATGGGCGCCATAGACGAAAAACCGGCCCGCCCGCACCGGCGGCAAGCCGGACAGGCTCAGGGCGATCCAGTCGGCGTCCATCAGCTCTTCGACGGCGGTTTCCAGATCGAAGCCGCCCAGCACCCCGACAATGCGATCCGCCTCCTCACGGCTCGTCGGATAGGCGTCGATGCGCCAGACGCCGTTGTCCTCGTCTTCTTCGAGGATCGAATAGGTCGCCCCCTCCAGCGCGATGTCGGCGTCGATGGATTCGGCGGCGGCCTCGGCGGCGGCTCGGCTGCCGCGCGAGATAATCTGAACGGCGGACTCGGACATTTCAAAAAGACCGTTATGCTGGTGATTCATCGGCGCGGGTGCGCCGGTTCAGGATCCGCAACTACAACTCCCAGAGGTCGGCGACAAATGGCCAAGAGCCCGGCAAAGTCCACACCATCCAAACCTGCCGCCAAGTCGAAGGCTTCGGCGGCCAAAACCACCAAGCCGGCGGCGGCCGCCAAGGCGAGCGCCACCAAGCCCGCTGCGGCCAAGGCGGCCCCCGCCAAGGCCACCGCTCCGAAGGCGGCGGCTAAGCCGGCGGCGAAGGCGACGGCTACGAAGACGACGGCGGCGAAGGCTACGGCCAAGCCGGCCGCCAAGTCAGCGGCGGCGAAGACCACGCGCGCGTCGACCACCAAGTCGGGCGCCGGGGCGCGGACCACGACGGGCAAGGCGGCCCCCGCCAAGCGCGCCGCCCCCAAGCCGGCGGCTCGCGCGGCGACTCCGGCCCCGGCCGCAGCGCCCAGCGCCCCGGCCCAGCCCGCCGCTTCGACCACGCCGAGCTACGCCAGCTCGGACAGGGGCTTCTTCTCCAAGCTGGTCGACCGGATCTTCGGCGCCCGCTGATCCCGGCCAGGAATCAAAGAGCCCGCGCCTCCTTTGCTGGAGACGCGGGCCTCTTCGTGTCTGGATGCAGACGGCCTAGGGCAGGTCTTCGCCCAGGATCGCCATGTTGAAGGTGTAGGAGCCGTCGTCGTCCTCATCTTCGTAGACCACGCCAATGAACTCGTCGCCGATGTAAACCTCGGCAGAGTCGTTCTGCTTGCGCGCCTTGACGTTGATGGCCCCATTGGTGAAGGCCTTTTTCAGATACATCTCGATGCGCTTGATGTCGGGTTCCTGCACGGGCGTCCTCGTATTTGGATAGGGGCGCGAACCCTAGTCGTCGGCCCGCGTCAGGCCAAGACCATCAGATTGAAAAGTCATAGACGATGTCGGCCAGGGTGTGATCCATCGTCCTGGCCGGGTCTTCGCACGATGGACAGTTGACGATGCGCGCCGGCACGCCGGCGGCGGTGCAGCCGGCCGGAACCGGCTTGAGCACCACCGAGCCGGACGCCACCTTGGCGTAGTCGCCGATCTCGATATTGCCCAGCACCTTGGCCCCGGCTCCGAGCAGCACGCCCTTGCCGATCTTGGGATGGCGGTCGCCGCGTTGGGCCCCGGTGCCGCCCAGGGTCACCGCGTGCAGCATCGACACATCGTCGCCGACGCTCGCGGTTTCACCCACGACGATGCCGGTGCCGTGGTCGAAGAAGACGCCCTTGCCGATGCGGGCGGCGGGGTGGACGTCGACCTGGTACAGCTCCGACACCCGGCTCTGCAGGTGGAAGGCCAGGGTCTGCCGCCCCCCTTTCCACAGATAGTGACCGACCCGATACGCCTGAAGGGACTGGAAACCCTTGAAGAACAGGAACGGCTGCAAGGCCTGCTTCGCCGCCGGATCACGCTCAAGCACGGCGATGAGATCGGCCTCCGCCGCCGCCACGATAGACGGATCGGCCGCATAGGCGCGTTCGCAGACCTCGCGCCAGGCCATCGGCCCGACCTCGGTATCGCCGAGTTTGCGGGCCAGCTGGAAGCTGAGCGCGCCAGCCAGATCGTCGTGGGCCAGCACCACCGCGTGCAGCAGGCTGCCCAGAGCCGGCTCCGCCTCAGCGGCGGCGGCGGCCTCTGATCTCAGCCGGCGCCAGATCGAGTCTTCGTTCTGAACGGGCTTGAGCGCGGCAGGCATGGCGGACTCCTCGTATGACGCCAGCATGGGCGCTCTTGGTCGCGCGGGCAATGCGCCCTTTGCGGCAGATGTAGGGGGGCCTCAAGAGATTGCGAGTGGCGCCGCCCCCGCCACGTCCCTAAGTTGGCCTGATGATGCGCACGATCCTCATCGCTCTCGCCGGCCTTGCACTGGCCGCGCCCGCCATGGCCCAGGAGCGAGCCATGGGTGACGCCGAGATCCTGGCCTTGGCCGACCATCAGGCGGTCTGGTGCGAGAACTGGAGCGACGAGACCCGAGACTGCGAGAGCCTTTACACCCTGCGGCGCGAACCTGGCGGTGAGTTGGTGCTGGCGGGCATGTTCATCCTCAGCGACCGGCCCACGGTCCAGGTGATCATGGCCGAGGTCGTCACGCTTGAGAATGGACGCCTGTGCAGCTCGGGCGACACCGACGATTTGAACATACAGGCCAGCCTGGCCGGTGCCCCCTCGCCGGAAATGTCCGCCATGGTCCGGATGCTGTTTGCCGAGAGCATGGCCGAGTACGCCCAGAGCACGATTTGCCAGCAGTTCCTCACAACCGGCGACCCGCAGTTCATGGGCGAGATCGTGACCGCCGATGACTTGCGGCTCTATGACTTCGAATCGACCTATCGGCTGGGTACATTCGACAGCGGCTTTCTGCTGCGTCCGCAAATTGGCGATGAGACTGATACAGGAATGATCGACCTGTGAGCAGCTTCGGCGACGCCCTGCCCCTCCCCCAGGCCGATGCGGCGGCGCTGGCGCGCCTGCGTCGCCGGCGGTCCGCCCCGGCCCAGGGCCTGACCGCGCCGGGGCCGACTCGGGAACAGCTTGATGTTCTGCTTGAGGTTGCTGCGAGAACTCCCGATCATGGAAAACTTTTTCCGTGGAGATTCGTGATCATCGACGGGCCGGAGAAATCCAGGCTCGTTCATGAGTTCAAGCCGCTGGCCGAACGCCAGCCGGACCCGGTCAAGGCGGCCGCTGTGCTGGCCAAACTGGCCAATCCGCCCGTCACCGTGCTGGTGATCTCGGCCCCGGTCGAGGGGCACAAGGTGCCGGTTTGGGAACAACAGCTATCTGCCGGCGCGGTCTGCATGAACCTCGAGCACGCCGCCGACGCCATGGGCTTTTCCGCCAGCTGGATCACCGACTGGTACGCCTATGAAGCCGAAACGCGACCGCTGCTGGGCCTGGTCGATGGCGAACAGGTCGCCGGCTTCATCCACATCGGAACCCTGGCTGAGGGCCCGTCTGAGCGGCCGCGTCCTGAGATGAGCCAGATCGTCAGCCGGCTGGGCTAGGTTCTACCCCCGCCCGCGATACGGCGGCACGCCCTGGTCCGGCAGCCATAGACCCTCCGGCGCCGGGCCGGTCTGCCAGAAGACGTCGATCGGGATGCCGCCGCGCGGATACCAGTAACCGCCGATCCGCAGCCATGTCGGCTCCAGCATATCCGCCAGCCTGCGCCCGATCGCCACGGTGCAGTCTTCGTGAAAGGCGCCGTGATTGCGGAAACTGGTCAGATACAGCTTCAGGCTCTTGCTCTCGACCAGCCACGGACCCGGCGCATAGTCGATGACAAGATGCGCGAAGTCTGGCTGTCCGGTGACCGGACACAGGCTGGTGAACTCCGGCGCGGTGAAGCGCGCGACATAGAGGGTGTCCGGATGCGGGTTCGGCACACGCTCCAGCTGGGCTGTCTCGGGGCTGTCGGGCGCGCCGGTCTGGCGACCCAGCTGCGACAAGCCGGTGGTGTCGGTCGTCACGTTCAAGCCGCCCGAATGATGCCGAGGAAATCGGCCGCCTTCAGCGAGGCGCCGCCGACCAGGGCGCCGCCGACCTCCGGCACCACCAGGATCTCAGCCGCATTGTTCGGCTTGACCGAACCGCCGTACAGAATCGGCGCGGTCCGACCGCCCTCGCCCAGGCGCGCCACCATGGCGGCGCGCACGGCGGCGTGAACCTCCTCAATCTGCTCCAGCGTCGGGGTCAGGCCGGTGCCGATGGCCCAGACCGGCTCATAGGCGACGGCGAAGGCCTTTCCGTTCAGGTTCTCGGGCAAGGAGGCCATGACCTGTCCGGACACCACCGCCACGGCGCGTCCGGCCTGACGCTCGGCCAAGGTCTCACCGACGCAGATGATCGGCTCCAGGCCTGCCGCCAGCGCCGCCTCGACCTTGGCGGCGACATCGGCGTCGCTCTCGCCGTGACCGGCGCGTCGCTCGGAATGGCCCAGGATCACCAGTCCGGCTCCGGCGTCGGCCAGCATCGCCGCTGACACATCGCCGGTGTAGGCGCCCGAGGCGTTGGGGCTGCAATCCTGCCCGCCGATTTCCACGGCGCTGTCCTTCAGCTGCCAGTTCATCTGGGCGATCAGGGTCGCGGGCGGGCACAGGGCCACGCGCGTCGCCGCCGGTTCCCCCGCCAGCGCCTCGGCCAGCGCCGTGGCCTCGGCCAGTTCCGCGGCCAGGCCGTTCATCTTCCAGTTTCCTGCGATCAGTCTTTGCGTGCTCATAGGCGCGTTCCTAGCCTCAGGCGGCCATCGGCTCAACGCCCCTGAAGGGGTCATCGAGGCTGGGTTGGGGTTGGGTGAACCACTTCGGCCCGTCCGGCGTCATGTGGAAATGGTCTTCCAGCCGGATGCCGAACCGGCCCGGTACGACGATCATCGGCTCGTTGGAGAAACACATCCCCTCATCCAGCGGGGTGCGGTCGCCGCGCACCAGATTGGGTGCCTCATGCACATCCAGGCCGATGCCGTGACCCGTCCGGTGCGGCAAACCCGGAAGTTGATAGTCGGGGCCCAGGCCGTTGGCGCTAAGGACCGCGCGCGCGGCGGCGTCGACCGCCTCGCAGGGCGCCCCCAGCTGGGCGGCCTCGAACGCGGCCGCCTGCGCCTGATGCTCCAGCATCCAGATGCGCCGCACCTCGGCGCTCGGCTCGCCGAAGACATAGGTGCGGGTGATGTCGGCGTTGTAGCCGTCCAGCGAACAGCCGGTGTCAATCAGGACGACATCGCCATCCTTCAGCGCCGGATCGCCCTCCCCGCCGTGCGGCAGGCTGGTGTCGACCCCGAACGACACGATGCAGAAGGTGTTGCCGCCATCGGCGCCGAGCGCCCGGTGCTGCTGATCGATGAGCTTGACGACGTCCGAGGCGCGAACGCCGGCTTCAAGGCTGGCATGGGCGCGCCGATGCGCCTCCAGCGTCAGGGCCTTGGCTCGCGTCATCAGGGCGATCTCGGCCTCGGACTTGCGCGCCCTCAGCGGCGTGATCAGGGCATCGGCTCCGATCAACCGATCCGCCCCGATCGCCTCGGCCAGGCCCAGCCAGACAAAGACCCGCGCCTGTTGATCAACCGCCACCTTGCCGCCCGGCCCTACCAGGTCGGCGACCAGCCGGAACGGACTTTCGTGCTCCTCCCAGGTCAGGATCTCGCCGGGGACGCCGATGATCGACGCCACCTTGTCCAGCTCGAAGCGCGGGGTGATGTAGGTCAGCGGCTTGCCGGGCCGCACCACCGCGCCGGTCAGTCGCTCCGAGGCGTGCCAGCTCAGGCCGGTAAAATACCGCAGCGACGACGTCGCATCGATCAGACAGGCGGCGACGCCCTGCGCCCCCATCGCCGCCTCCAGCGCCTCCAGCCTGCGGCGGCGTTCGCTGAGCGTGATCGGCGGCGGATTCATGCGGAGGCTCCAGTTCTGGCGACCTGCAATAGGCGCGCCCAGGACGCATGCAAAGGCGCGTCGGCGATCTAGGCTGCGGCGGATTTGCCGGCGTCGGCGCGGCATAGCGCTGTGCGGACGTAGCCTGACACCAGCCAGATGGTCATCACCGCCGCCATCGCCAGACTAGCCCTGCCGACCGTACCCTGGGCCGCGAAAACCGGCGGCGCGATCAGCAGGGCCAGGCCCAGGAACTGTAGGCCGATCTTGACCTTTTCCAGACGGGTCACCTTCAGGCCCTGGTCGCCAAACGCCTCGCCCAGACCGGCCACCACCACGAACCGCCCGACCAGCACCAGCCCGGCCAGGGCCCACCAACCCGGCAACGCTCCCACGGTCAGCAGGGCGATCAGGCTGACCATGGTGAGCAGGCGATCCGCGACCAGGTCAAGAAAGGCGCCGAACCGTGACGTCAAGCCGAACCGGCGGGCGACCCAGCCGTCGAGAATGTCGCTCAACCCGGCCACGCCGAGCACCGCCAGGGCCGCCCATCGCGCCGCGACGGTGTCCTGAACGATCAGCAGATAGAGCGGAACCAGCGCCAGGAGCCGTACGCTGGTGATCAGGTTCGCGAGCATGGCCCCATCATGCCCATGTCCAGGTGGAAAGAAAAAGGCCCGGCGATCGCTCGCCGGGCCTCTTCCGTATGCATCGGTGCGGAGCCGAGGCCCCGCAGCCAGGGCCATCTTACTTGATGGTGACCTTGGCGCCGGCTTCCTCGAGCTTCTTCTTGAGCTCGTCGGCGGCCTGCTTGGAGACGTTCTCGACGACGTTCTGCGGAGCGCCTTCGACCAGGTCCTTGGCTTCCTTGAGGCCCAGGTCCGGACGGGCGCCGCGGACTTCCTTGATGACGTTGATCTTCTTGTCGCCGCCGTCGGTCAGGACAACGGTGAACTCGGTCTGCTCTTCGCCGGCTTCAGCCGGAGCAGCGCCACCGGCGCCACCGGCCGGCATGGCCATAGCGACCGGAGCAGCGGCCGAGACGCCCCACTTCTCTTCGAGAAGCTTGGACAGTTCAGCGGCTTCCAGGACGGTCAGGGTCGACAGTTCGTCGACAATCTTTTCGAGCTTGGACATGGGATAGTTCCTTGGGGTTCAGTTTGGTGTGTTGAGAAGCGGAGATGACCTAGGCGGCGTCTTTGGCGGCATAGGCGCCGAAGACACGAGCCAGCTGGCCGGCCGGAGCCTGCAGAACGCCCGCAACCTTGGTCGCCGGAGCCTGCAAGAGGCCGATGATCTTGCCGCGCAGTTCGTCCAGGGACGGCAGCTTGGCGAGTTCAGAGACGCCTTGGGCGTCCAGCACATCGGTGTTCATGAGGCCGCCGACGACAACGAACTTCTCGTTGCCCTTGGCGAACTCGGTCACGACCTTGGCGGCGGAAACGGGATCCGGCGCATAGGCGATGGCGACCGGGCCGGAGAACAGGCGATCGCCCGCTTCTCCCGCCGAACCGTCCAGGGCCTTCTGAGCCAGAGTGTTCTTCACCACCTTCAGAGCCGCGCCCTGGGCCCGAAGGCGCAGACGCAGATCGGTCATTTCCGCAACGGTCAGACCCAGATTGTGGGTCACGACCACGGCGCCTGCATCGGCGAAGACACCCTTGATGTCCTCGATCGACGCGGCTTTTTGTGCGCGGTCCATTGCGGTCTCCTAGTCTGTTGACGCCCGCGGGATTGCGGACGCCGAAAACGATCCGATCGCTTCGGGAAAACCCGAAACGGCGAACCGTGCAAAACTGTCCGAAGGAACGCCCGTCACGCATCCGGCCCGAAGGCGGCGGATGGTTCGGGACTTTCCCCGTCTCCCCACGGCGCCAGAGGGCTCTCTGACGGTTACGGCAAGGGTGGCCCCCTCGCCCCGAAGTTCTCGGACAGGACCGCCGAATGCCGAAGCCTTCAGCGGAAGCGGCGCTCTATACACGTTGGAGCGCCGAAATCAACTCATCGCGGAGGGATCGCGCCGCCAGCGCGTCTATAACCGGCCAGGGCTGCAGACCAGCCCCGAGATTCCCGTTTTAGGAGCATTTATGCTATAAATCCCGCGTAAGAGGAGAAACGCCATGCGAATTCCAACGATTCTCAAACTGACCGCCCTGGTCTCAGCCGCATCCCTTATGGCCGCGTCCGCCACCACGGCCTCCACCACCACTGGAGCCACGTGTGTGTTCGAGACGGCGGAGTGGACCTATTACGAGGGCGACCCGTCCTATCCGGGCTCGGACGTCATCGGCTATCAGATCCGCAGCTGCGATTGTGTGCTGCACACCTACGGCGGCATCAGCGAGTTCGTAGTATACACCCCCATCGAATGCTGACGTCGGCCTAGGTCCAAAACTGCGACCGGGCTGGACACCTACGCGGTCGGCCTCATCGGACTGGGGCCGCACCAGTGAACCCGGCGATCAGAGCCTTCAACTCCGGCTCATCCACGGCGTCCGCGGCATCCAACCGCGCAAACCAGCGCCGCTCGCGTTGGTGCGCCTCGGGCCAGCGGTCGAACAGGTGCGTCACCTGAAGGCTAAAGACGTCCACCGCCGTCAGCCGCCGCGCGCGGCCCGACAACCGCTTGTCGTAGGTGAAGGTCCCGACCGGTTCTGCGTCGATCAGGCCGGTCGCCCCCGCCTCCTCCATGGCCTCTTCGGCGGCGGCCTCTGCGTCGGTCAGGCCTTTCATCCGGTTGCCCTTGGGCGTCACCCACCGGCCCGTATCGCGCGACGTGACCAGCAGGAACTGAATCCGGTCGTCATCATCCAGACGCCAGCACAGGGCGCCGACCTGCCGGCGCTTGGCCCTGAGCGTCCGGTCACTCACCTCAGGAACAGGTGGCCGAGCCAATAGAACACTGCGCCCATGGCCGCGCAGGCCGGGATGGTCACGAACCAGGCGAAGACGATGCCCCGCGCCACATTCCAGCGCACGGCGCTGGCCCGGCGCGCGGCGCCCACGCCGATGATCGAGCCGGTGATGGTGTGGGTGGTCGACACCGGCACCCCGAAGTGCGTGGCGATGAACAGGGTGATGGCCCCGCCCGTCTCGGCGCAGAAGCCCTGCTGCGGCGTCAGCCGGGTGATCTTGGATCCCATGGTGTGCACGATGCGCCAGCCGCCGCACAGCGTCCCCAGCGCGATCACGACATAACAGCTGATCACCACCCAGAACGGCACATGGAACTCGTCGCCCAGCAGGCCGCGCGAATAGAGCAGCACCGCGATGATCCCCATTGTCTTTTGCGCGTCATTGCCGCCGTGGCCCAGCGAATAGGCCGCCGCCGATACCAGCTGCAGCCGCCGGAAGATCTTGTCCGCCAGCGCCGGATTGGCCTTCAAAAACAGCCACGACACGATCAGCACCAGCACCAGCGCCAGGATGAAGCCGACCGTCGGCGACAGGAAAATCGCGAACACGGTCTTGGAGACGCCCGGAATCTGGATTACCCCCAGCCCCGCCTTGGCCACCCCCGCGCCCAGCAGACCCCCGACCAGGGCGTGCGAACTGGATGACGGAATGCCGCGCAACCAGGTGATGATGTTCCAACTGATCGCGCCCATCAGCGCCCCGAAGATCACCGCGTCCGAGATGATGTCCGGCGAGACGATGCCCTTGCCGATGGTGTTGGCCACCGCCACCCCGAAGACGAAATAGGCCGCAAAATTGAACCCGGCCGCCCACAGCACCGCCAAGGGCGGGCTCAGCACCCGCGTCGCCACCACCGTGGCGATCGAATTGGCCGCATCGTGCAACCCGTTCATGAAGTCGAACGCCAGCGCCACGCCGATCAGCAGCACCAGGATGACCAGGCCCACATCCATGGCGGTTACAGGTGCTCGACCAGGATGCCGTTGACGCGATTGGCCACGTCCTCGAAACGGTCCACCACCTTCTCCAGATGGTCATAGATCTCGGCCCCGATGATGAAGCCCATGGCGTCGCCGGTCCGGTGCGCCAGAAACAGCGCCTTCATGCCCTCGTCATAGACGGTGTCGGACTCGCTCTCCAGGCGCGCCACCAGCTCGGTCAGCTCATTGAGCCGGTCGCTGTTCTTCTGCATGGCGTGAAGCTTCTGCATCGTCTCGATCGTCAGGGCCGCGCAGCGCACCGCGATATCGGCCAGCTCGCGCATCTTGGGCTCGAAGGTCGTCACCTCGTACAGCGAGATCGCCTTGGCCGCCTTCTGCATCTGGTCGATGGTGTCATCGAGCGAGTTGGTCAGACCGCGAATGTCCGACCGATCAAACGGGGTGATGAAGCTGCGCCGAACGGCGTACAGCACATCGCGTGCGACGGCGTCCGCGGCGTGTTCATGCTCGACGATCTTCTCGCACCAGGCGGCGGTTTCAGGGCCGCCTTCCAGCGCCGCCCGCATCGCGTCGGCGCCGGCCACCAAGGTCTTGGCGTGGGCCTCGAACAGATCGAAGAATTGATCCTCGCGCGGCAACAGAGCCTGAAACCAGTTCATGCGGGCGACCTTCCCTGTCGGCGGATGGCCCCGTCTAAACGAGTCTGGGTTCGTTCGTCCACGGACGGAGGAACAAACCTGGGGATTCAGGCGCCGCCGAATCGCGCTGACCATTCGGCCACCTGCTCGTCCTCGATCTTGGCGAACAGGACGCCCTGGTGCGCCACGGGACGCCCCGCCGGCACGGCGGCGAACAGGTCCTCATCCGGCGACGGCCAGCTGAGGTCGGTCGCCCCCACCGAGGCCGCGATCTTTTCCGCTGTGAACGGGATCACCGGCGCCGCCAGCCGCGCGAACAGCGCCACCAGATTGAGCCCGGTGCGCACCCCGACCGCCGCCTGATCTACGTCTGTCTTGAACGCCGTCCACGGCGCCGCGACCTGGAGGTACTCGTTGCCCAGCACCCAGATCGCCCGGGTCGCCTGGCAGGCCTTGCGGAACTCCATCGCCTCCAGCGCCTCGGTCGCCTCGGCGATCCCGGCGCGCAGATCGGCCTCAAGCTGGGCCTCCAGCGGCCCCGGCTCTCCGCCGGCCGGCGTCACGCCGTCGAACTTGCTCTCGGTGAACTTGACGATCCGGTTGACGAAGTTGCCCAGCACATCGGCCAGGTCCTTGTTGATCGTCGACTGGAACTGTTCCCAGGTGAAGGCCGCATCCGACCCTTCCGGCCCATAGGCCGTCAGGTGCCAGCGCCAGTAGTCCGCCGGCAGCAGCTCCAGGGCCTGGTCCATGAACACGCCCCGGCCCTGGCTGGTCGAGAACTTGCCGCCGTACCAGTTCAGCCAGTTGAACGCCTTGAGCTGATCCACCGTCTTCCACGGTTCGCCCGAGCCGATGATCGTCGCCGGGAAGCTGACGGTGTGGAAGGCCACATTGTCCTTACCCATGAACTGGACGTAGCGAACGTCGTCCGCGCCCTCGTCCAGCCGCCACCAGTCGCGCCAGGTCCGGCCGTTGGCCTCGGCCCACTCCTCGGTCGCGCCGATATATTCGATGGGGGCGTCGAACCAGACATAGAAAACCTTGCCTTCCAGCCCCGGCCGCGGCCCGCCGTCGGCGCCCACCACCGGCACGCCCCACTTCAGATCGCGGGTGATGCCCCGGTCGATCAACCCCTCATCCAGATGCTTCAGGGCGATGGATTTCGCCAGCGTCTGCCACCCCGACTTGGAGCCGATCCAGTCGCGGATCGGCTGTTCCAGCTTTGTCTGCAACAGATACAGATGCCGCGTATCGCGGACCTCCAGATTGCGGCTTCCCGACACCGCCGAATAGGGGTCGATCAGATCGGTCGGGTCCAGCAACCGGCCACAGTTGTCGCACTGATCGCCGCGCGCCTTTTCGTATCCACAGTGCGGGCAGGTCCCCTCGACATAGCGGTCCGGCAGGAACCGTCCGTCGTCGATCGAATAGATCATCCGGTCGACGCGCTCCTCGATGAAGCCGTTCTCCTCCAGCCTGGCCGCGAAATGCTGGGTCAGGTGCCGGTTCGGCGCCTTGGACGAGCGCCCGAACCAGTCGTAGCTCAGGCCGAACTGCTCGCCGGCGCGCTTCTGAACCTCGTGCTGTTCGTCGCAATAGGTCTGCACGTCCTGACCCGCAGCGGCGGCGGCCAGTTCAGCCGGGGTGCCATGCTCGTCGGTGGCGCAGATATAGAGCACCTCGTGGCCCTGTCCGCGCTTGAAGCGGCTCCACACATCGGCCGGCAGCATCGAGCCCGCCAGGTTCCCCAGATGCTTGATGCCGTTGATGTAGGGCAGCGCCGAGGTGACGAGAATGCGGGCCATGGGAATCCAAAGAGCTGGGAGAGCCGGACGATATAAAGGGCGCGAGCGTCGCCGTCACCCGTGCCCTCCCCCAACATTGGCGTAGCCTAGGGCGCTTCGGCGCGGCTAGGGTGCGTAGGCCGCCCCAGGGAACCCTCCAATGCGTTCGCCAGTCGCCTTTACCGCCGCCGCCCTCGCCCTTGCTGTCGGCCTGTCCGCCTGCATTCAGATCCGGGTGCCGGAAGGAGCCTACTTCTATCCAAATGCGCGTCTGGCGGCGGAAGGGATCGAACTCCCGCCCGGACAACCGATGCCCCCGGATACCGAAAACCTCAGCCTGCCCTACCCCGGTGGAGCGGTCGCAGCATCGCGGGTGCGCGGCGATCCAAACGGCCCGATCATCCTGTTCTGCGGCGGCAATATGTTTCGCCGCGCCGTCGGCGGCGCCGACCGCGCGGCGGCCCTGACCCCGTTTGGCGACGTGGTGGTGTTCGACTATCCCGGCTACGGCGAGACGCCGGGCGAGGCGACCCTGGCCAACTTCCGCCTGGCCGGACAGGCCGTCGCCGACTACGTCGCCCGCACCGCCGCCGCCGAGGGCCGCGACGTCGTCGCCTGGGGCCATTCGCTCGGCGGCCCCGTCTGCACCGAAGCCACCCGCATGGTTGAGGTCGACACCCTGGTGATCGAGGCCTCGACCCCGACCGCCCGCGCCGCCGTGAACGATCAGCTGGGCCTGCTGCGTCCGTTCATCCGGGTGAACATCGACCCGGGCCTGGACTCCTTCAACGTCATTGAGACCCTGTCCGGCTATCGAGGGCGCGTTCTGGTGCTGGAGGCTGGCCGCGACGAAACCCTGCCGGCCCGGCTCAGCCGCGACATGGCCCGCGATCTCGCGGCAGCGGGCGTCTCGGTCGAGCGCCTGGTCTTTGCCGAGGCCCACCACAACAACATCAACGATCAGCCGGACTTCGCCGCGCGCATCGCCGTGGAGCTTGCGCCCTGACCCTTGCGGCGCGGCCCGGCCTTGCCCATAAGCCGCTCAAGCGCCGGCTTAGCACAGTGGTAGTGCAGCGGTTTTGTAAACCGAAGGTCGGGGGTTCGAGTCCCTCAGCCGGCACCAGCTTTGGAGATGGTCATGCGATCCGCCGTTGCGCCCCTGGTCCTTTCAGCCGCCCTGCTCGCCGCCTGCGGACAAAACACCGAGTCCGTTGAGACAGACGCCGCACCCGGCGCTGACTCCGCCGCCGCTCCTGCGCCTCGTCCTGAGCTGACCGACGCCCAGAAGGCCGAGATCGTCGCCGCCTTGCCGGCGCCGTACAACGAAGGCGACCTGGAGAATGGACGCCGCGTCTTCGCCCGCTGCCGTTCCTGCCACACCCTTCCCGAAGGCGGCATGGACATGACCGGGCCGAACCTGTGGGGCGTGTTCGGTCGGCAGGTCGGCTCGCGCCCGGGCTTCCGCTATTCTGACGCAGTCCAGGCGGCGGACTTCACCTGGGACGCTGAGCATCTCGACGGCTGGCTGGCCGCGCCGCGCGACTTCCTGCCCGGCAACCGCATGGCCTTCGCCGGCGTACCGGACGAGACCGACCGCCGTGATCTGATCGCCTATCTCAAGGTCGAGACCGGCTACGCGCCGGAGTAGCGCCCCCGGTCCGCGCCTCTCCCCAAGCACTGTCGCCTCGGAGGTTGCTCTGGGCGGCCGAATCCTCCGGCGTCGGCGGGTTCGGCATTCAGGCTCGTTGAGCGTGTCGCCGAGCTCTCCCCTCCCAATGGGAGAGGAAGGCTCCGCGCCGAGGAGCGGCAGCAGCGCCGCGCCGGCGCGCAGGGTGAGGGTCGCATCGCGCCTGATGCGGAGCCGGCCGCCCCCCATCCGGCCGACTTTCGCCGGTCAATAATCTTATCCATTCTCGTAAATTTATAGGGCATCCATCTAATTCTAAATCGAAAATATGAGAAAAAGCTACACCTCACGCCCGCCACTGCAAGACGTGCGACCCTCTGAACAATGCCAAGCCGTCCGCACAGCAAGTTGCACCAGTTGCACCCAATTTCGGATGCAACTTCGGTGACGACCGCACCGGTGATTTTGCACCTTTTGCACCTTTTGCACCCTGTTTTCAGAGTGCAAAAACGGCTCCAGGCGTCACCCTATTCCGAGGCTGTCGGGCGGAACGTCACATCCGAATCCGCGATCAGCCAGATCAACCCGGCCCAGGCCGCTACGTTCTGAGAAAGCTGTTCTGGATCAATCTTATCCAGCGTATCATTCGCTGTATGATGCAGGTCGAAATAGCGCGTCCCGTCCTGTGACAGCCGGAACACCGGCACGCCCGCCTGAGCCAGCGGGCCCACGTCCGCCCCGCCGCTGGTCTCCGGGACCGATGAGGCCAGAACCCCGATCGGATACAGCACCTGCGTCGCCACCGTCTGGAAGGCCGAGCCCTGCGCGCCCGGCGGCAGCCGCAGCGCATAGACCCGGTCCGCCCCGAAATCGCTCTCACCGGCGATGACGTGCTGAGCCACCGCCGCCTCGCCGACCCCGCGCACATAGACGCCGCCGCCGTCGCCGGTGTCGTCTGTCGGCTGCGCCACCTCCTCGGAGCCATAGAGGATCACCCGCACCGTCCGCGCCGGGCGCCGACCGTCCTCGACCAGCTCCAGCGCCGCCGCCAGGGTGATGGCGCCGCCCGCCGCATCGTCGATGGCCCCGGTGCCCTGGTCCCAGCTGTCCAGGTGCGAGCCCAGGACGATGACCTCGTTCGGCCGCTCATCGCCGACGATGTCGCCGATCACATTCTGCGATGTCGTCTCATAGGTCCGCGCCGTGGAGGTCAAACGCAACCGGATCGCGCCTTCGTCCATCGCCATCAGCCGGCTCAACTGATCGGCGTCCGCCGCCGCCAGGGCGAACGACGGAATGGTCGGCTCACCGTTCACATAGCGCGTCGTCCCGGTGTGCGGCAGCCGGTCATAGTCCGAGCCGACCGAGCGCATTACATAGGCGACCGCGCCCTTCTCCATCGCCGCCGCCGGCCCCTGGCCACGCACTCGCGTCTGCGGTCCATAGCCCGAGCCATCCTGCATCGGCTGCATCTGGCCCAAGTCTATATAGACGATGCGCCCCCTCACCTGACGCTCCGGCGCCGCCTGAAGCGCCTCCAGGCTGGTGAACCGCACGACCTCGGCCTCGACACCCCCCTCGGGCGTCGCTGGCGAGTGCCCAAGGGCCGCCACCGCCAGAGGCTGGGCGAACCGCCCGATGACCGCCCCCGAATCCTGACCGCGCTCCCAGCCGATCAGTGGGAATTCCTCGATCCGCACATTGCGAAACCCATGGGCGCGCATCCAGTCCGCCGCCCACGCCGCCGCCGCCTGCTCGGATGGTGATCCCGCCGGCCGCGGCCCAAAGCGGGTGGTGATCTCGGTGACGATCTCCAGGGCCCGGTTGTCCTCGAGGGCGGCGTCGCGGATCTGCTGCGCAGTTCGGACCGTCGCGGCGTCCTGGGCCTGGGCCGCCGGCCCGGCGGTCATGGCCAAAGCCACCAGGGTTGCGGCTCCGGCAAAGCGAATCAGCGACACGATCTTACTCCTGCTGACGGCGTCAAAGCGGGGGACACTAGGACCTCCGCGCGACCGTGCAAGCCGGATTGAGTCTTGCAACGCGAGGTTCGTTCAGCCCTACTTGCAGCCCAGAACCACGGAGATCGGTATGCGTCACATCATGTGGGTGAGGATTGGCCTGGCGGCGATCTTGATCTGCGCCGCGCCCGGCGCTTGGGCCCAGTCCGCCGCCACGGGCGGCAAAGATCCGTCTATATCCGAGGGCGGAGACAATCCAGAGCCGCGAACCAGCCCGCCGTTCTCAGGCGAAACGCCCCCGCCGCCAGCGCCGCCGCCGCCGATCACCACGCCGCCGACAACGCCGCCCATAGCCCCGTCCGCCAGCGCCCGAGGCAGCGAGCTGGACGACTGGGCCGTCGCGGTCGTCGCCGCTGACTGGCGCTCCAGCCAGGGCCAACCAATTCGCGCCTTCGAAAATTCCCGTCGCGATCTTTCCGCCGCCTTCCTTCGGGCGGGCTTCGACGCCGACAACATCACCGCCCTGTCGTTGGCGCCGAACGCCAGCGGCGCCGCGATGGGCTCTCAGCGCGCCTTCGCCGCCATCGAGGCCGTCACCCGCCGGGCCACGGGCGGCTGCCTGCTCTATTTCACCTCGCACGGCTCGCCGTCCGGCATCGTCTGGGGGCCGGAGGGCATGATGGCCCCGCAGGTCATGGACCGGCTGATTGACGGCTGGTGCGGAACCCGCCCGACGGTCATCGTCGTGTCGGCCTGTTTCTCCGGTGTTTTCGTACCGGCGCTGGCCCAGCCAAACCGGATGATCATGACCGCCGCCCGCCGCGACCGGTCCTCGTTCGGCTGCTCGGAGGATGCGACGCACCCGTACTTCGACGGCTGCGTGCTCGAATCGATGGACCACGCCCGCGACTTCATGACCCTGTCGATGCGGACCACCGCCTGCGTCAACCGGCGTGAGCGTGAGGAAGGGCTGCGCCCCCCCTCCGAGCCGCAGACCTATGTCGGCGCCCAGATGCAGCCGCTGCTCCCCTTCCTCCAGTTCGCCAGCCCCTGAGCGACTTTTGCGTTGCCTTCGAGGACGGAACATTTGTAGAACATGGATCCAGATGGAGAGGATCCGATGCTCACCGGCCAATGTCACTGCGGTGCAGTCCGCTATCAGATGAAGAACGCCACGCTGCACCACGCCCTGTGCCACTGCAGCGATTGCCGCCGCGCCTCTGGCGCACCCGCTGTGGCCTGGGGCCTGGTTGCTGCCGACGATATTGAGATCGTGGGCGCCCCCACGGTCTATGCCTCGTCCGAACACGGGCGTCGCCACTTCTGTGGCGCATGCGGGACCAGTCTATTCTACACCAACGACCAGATCTTTCCGGGCCAGATCGACGTCCAGACCGCCACCCTGGACGATCCTGACGCCGTCCCGCTCCAGGCCCAGATTCAGCTGGCCGAGGGCGTCGCCTGGATGCAGCGCCTGGACGCCCTGCCCGCTTTCGACCGCTACCCGCCGATCGGCCCGGACGCGCCTAGCGACGGCTGATCGTCACGATCAATCGCTCGCGCTCGCCCTCGCGCCGCTCGACCAACAGCCGAGCCACCTGGGCGTCGTCGTGGAAGACGTGCTTCTTGATCCCGTCCAGCACCGCCTTGGCGATATTGTCCAGGTCGATGTGCGGCGGATCGCCGACGTGCTCCATGATGATCTCGACCGCATGGTCGCCCCAGGCCGGGCGGCTCCCGCGCCAGTCCTTGCGGAAGAACTCATAGAGCAGGACCTTGTAGTACCTCGGCTGGGTCGTCAGCCCGTCGACGGTCAGCTCGAACACCCCGTTCGCCTCGCGCGCCCGAACCTTGCCCGTCCCGGTCCAGTCCTGACTTGTCTGGCTCACCACGGGGCCTGCCGACACCGGACCGGCAAGGGATAGGCCATACGGGCCTGGGTGATGGTCACAGGCGGCGTCAGTTGCTCGGCTCCATCCGTCGGCAGCCTTTGGATGCGGCGTGCGACATCCAGGCCCCGCGTGACCCGGCCGAACACGGCGAAGCCCTGGCCGTCGGGGTTGCGCGCGCCGCCGAAGTCCAGGCTCGGCGTGTCTTCGGTGGCGATGAAGAAGCTGGACGTCCCCGTGTCCGGCCCGGCCCGCCACAGCGAGATGGCCCCGGCGACGTGCCGCAGCTCCGTGTCGCGGGTCCGCTCCAGCAGGATCGGCAAATGGGCCGCGTCATCCGGCCCCCGCGGCGTCGCGGCCTGGATCACGTTGATGGGATTTGGATTGGCGTCGGTTTCCGACACGACCGTGCGAAAGAAGCTGCCGCCGTCATAGTCGCCGACCGAGACGTATCGCAGGAAGTTACAGGCCGAACGCGGCGCGTCACGGACATTCACCGCTACCCGGATCGTCCCCTGGGGCGTTATCAGGTCCACCGGCTGATGGGTCATGTTCAACTGGGGCACGCAGCCGGCCAAGGCTGCACACGCGGCGACAGGAACGGTCAGGCGCATGATCCCTCCTCGGACAGGGCCAGGGGCGGCTTGTCCTCTCCCGGCTCCGTGCTACACCCCCGCGCAATTCACCGCCACGCCCGAAAGTCCGATCCCCATGACCAAGACGCGCACGGAAACCGACACCTTCGGCCCTATCGAGGTCGATGCGACCCGCTATTGGGGCGCCCAGGCCGAGCGGTCGCGAGGCAACTTCAAGATCGGCTGGGAGAAACAGCCCCTGCCGATCGTGCGCGCCCTGGGCATCGTCAAGCGCGCCGCCGCTGAGACCAACATGGCCCTGGGACGCCTCGATCCGACCCTCGGCCAGGCGATTGTCAGCGCCGCCGACGAGGTCATCGAAGGCAAGCTGGACGACCACTTCCCGCTGGTCGTCTGGCAGACCGGCTCGGGCACCCAGTCGAACATGAACGCCAATGAGGTGATCAGCAACCGCGCCATCGAGATGCTGGGCGGCGAGATGGGCTCCAAAAAGCCGGTCCATCCCAACGACCACGTCAACATGAGCCAGTCGTCCAACGACACCTATCCGACGGCCATGCACGTCGCCTGCGCCGAAGAGATCGTCCACCGCCTGCTGCCGGCCCTGCAGAAGCTGCACAACGCCCTGAACGACAAATCCCAGGCGTGGAAGGACATCATCAAGATCGGCCGCACCCACACTCAGGACGCCACCCCCCTGACGCTGGGCCAGGAGTTCGGCGGCTATACCCAACAGATCGCCAACGGCATCGAGCGCATCGAACAGACCCTGCCCAAGCTGATGGAGCTGGCCCAGGGCGGCACCGCCGTCGGCACCGGCCTGAACGCCCCCATCGGTTTCGCCGAGGGCGTCGCCGACAAGATCGCCCAGATCACCGGCCTGAAGTTCACCACCGCGCCCAACAAGTTTGAAGCCCTGGCCGCCCATGACGCCATGGTCTTCAGCCACGGCGCCATCAACGCCGTCGCCGCCTCCCTGTTCAAGATCGCCAACGACATCCGCTTCCTGGGTTCCGGCCCGCGCGCCGGTCTGGGTGAACTGAACCTGCCGGAGAACGAGCCGGGTTCTTCGATCATGCCGGGCAAGGTCAATCCCACCCAGTGCGAGGCCCTCACCCAGGTCTGCGTCCAGATCTTCGGCAACCACGCCGCCGTCACCTTCGCCGGCAGCCAAGGTCATTTTGAGCTGAACGTCTTCAACCCCGTGATGGCCTATAACTTCCTGCAATCGGTGCGCCTGATGGCCGATGCGGCGATCAGCTTCACCGACAACTGCGTCGTCGGCATCGAGCCGCGCCGCGACAATATCCAGAAGGGGCTGGAGAACAGCCTGATGCTGATCACCGCCCTGAACTCAAAGCTCGGCTATGACACCTGCGCCAAGATCGCCAAGACCGCCCATAAAAACGGCACCACCCTGCGCGAGGAAGCCGTCGGCGGCGGCTATCTGACCAATGAAGAGTTCGACGAATGGGTCCGTCCCGAGAAGATGATCTCGCCAGGGTGATGGGCCTACTCGGATGACCGACGACGCCTCCGACCGCCCGGCTCGCTTCACCGACCATCGTCGCGACTTGATCGCGACGGCCTACCGTCCGCTGGCCCATCATGCAGGCGTGCTGCACACCCGCGCGGGTTCAATCGACTTTCAGCGCGACATCTATGAGATCGGCCGCGTCGTCGCCGTCGTGCCCTACGACCCCGAGCGCGATCTATTGGTGTTGCAACGCCAGTTCCGTCTCGCCGCCCATCTGCACGGCCACGACGGCGTCCTGGTCGAGCTGGCCGCCGGCTTGGTGGAGGACGGCGAAACCGCCGAGGCTTGCGCCCGGCGCGAAATGATCGAGGAGCTCGGCGTCGCCCCCACCGACTTGATCCACGCGGTCGACTTCATGCCCTCGACCGGCTGGCTGGCCGAGGAGGCGCATCTATTCATCGGTCGGGTCGACGCCGGCGCCCTGCCCGATCATGCTGGAGCGGCGGGCGAGGCCGAGTTCACCGAACCCTTCGCCGTCTCGCCGGACGTCGCGCTGAAGGCCGTCGATGAAGGCCGCATCCGCAACGGCTTCACCCTCCTGGGCCTGCTCTGGTTCGCACGCCACCGGACAGCTGTCCGGGAGCGCTGGACATCGAGCCTTCGGTAGCCAGACCCCTATTCGGCGCGCGCGGGGGTTTGCTCAACGCCGTTCGAATCTGCTCCGACATAGATGCCCTGGCCGGATTGATCGCGGGTCAGCAAGCCGAACCTCGTCCGTGCCCGGCCATCACCCATTAACCCGTCGCCGGGTGCGCGCCCGGCAAACATCAACCGACTTCCTTCATCTTCAATGACGACGAGGCCGTTGGTTCCGTCGCTGTCAGCCACGAGAAGCGCGCCCTCTCCATGGACGGAATCGAGGCCCGCGACACTCCGATCCAGGTTTGTTTCGGCATTGGTCATGTGACCGATTCCGCCTCGCTCTATCCCATTCGCGGCATGAAAGGTCAGGCCCGTCATGTCTCCGATTCGACGACCGTTCAGCGGATCGGGAAGAGGCGAGCCGAAGGCGACACGATCATGGCCGTTTTCGTCCAGAACCAGTATGCCGACACCGCCGTTCCTGAGATTGCCGACATTGGCGGCGTGGCGACCGAGCTGTTCGCCGAAGGCCTCTTCATATCGAGCCGGATTGGTGCGTAGACGCTCCGGCACCGTCGGCATGGGGGCGCCGATCAGAATGCGAGCGCGCCCTTCGGCATCTTCAATGATCAGGCCCCTGGCCCTGAGGATATCAGGCGCGGTCTCGGTGAAGCCCGCAGTCACGACAATGGTAAGCAAGCCCCCCAAGGCCAAGGTCATCGCCTTCAGGCCTTTTACGCTCTTCTCAAGTTGACGAATCTTGTCCCCGTACGCCTCAGACGTCTCGCCCATGTGACGGCTCCTATGCTTCGAAACATCGGCGAAGCTAGAGCGTAATGGCGCGTTGCCAAGTTACCGATCGTTCATCGAAAAACGATACGCGGCGACCTCGTCTAGCCTTCGACCCGCGCGTCCGGGCGATCAGAGCCGTCCGAAATCTCTTCGTGCCAACGGCCGCTCTCGTCTTCCCAACTGATGCCGCGCGTCTCGCCCGCGACGTGCTGCTCGGCGGCGGCGCGGTGGGCGGCGGCCTTGGCCGCATCACGGGTCGGGAAGGTCTCGGAGAAGGTCTCGCCCAACTTGTAGGCCCAACCGTCTGCGTGCTGGACAATCCGGTAAATCACATCGACCATGGGTTTTTCCTCTTTGGGGTGGGGCGCCGAAGACAATGATCACCTCTCGAACGCGGCTCTGGAGCCGCCTATCAGCCCTGCTCGGCGCCGTCGAGGCAAGGCCCGCGTCGAGGCGCGAACCGAGAATCATGTTGTGGCTGCTGGTTCCGGCGCTCTGCCTGACGGTGGCGGGCTGCGGGTCTATGCCGCGCCCGGACGGACCGTTCAGGTTTGCGCCTGAGGAAATCACCCGCCTGCAGGACCCGCGCATAGGCGCCAACGACATCGAGGCGCTGCGGGCCTTCAGCCGCGACCTGGCCCAACGCCTCGTCTCTTCCGAAACCCATACGATTTTAGCCTTGTCGGGCGGCGGAGCCAACGGAGCCTTCGGCGCCGGCGTGATTGTCGGCTGGACGGAGAGGGGCGACCGACCTCGCTTCGACATTGTCACCGGCGTCTCGACCGGCGCCCTGACCGCCCCCTTCGCCTTTCTGGGACCGGACTGGGACGATGAGCTGAGAGCCGCCTACACCGATGGCCGGACGAACGGCCTGCTCAGCGCGGGCCAGCTCGCGATTCTTCGCGGACCCAGCCTGTTCAGCGCGGCCGCGCTCAGGGCCCTGGTTGACGACAGCGTGACGGTCGAACTGCTAAGCGCCATCGCCGCCGAACATGCCGCCGGCCGTACCCTGCTGATCGCCACCACCAACCTGGACACCCAGGAGACGGTGATCTGGAACATGGGCCTGCTGGCCAGTCAGGGCGAGACGGCGCTGCCGCTGTTTCGCGATATTCTTGTCGCCTCGGCCAGCATCCCCGGCGTGTTTCCACCGGTCTTGATCCTGGGGACCAATGACGCCGGTCAGGTGGTGATGGAGATGCACGTCGACGGCGGTGTGAACACCCCGTTCCTGGCCATCCCGGAGGATCTGCTGATGTGGAATGCGCCCGGAGATATCCCTAGCGGCGCCCACCTCTACGTCCTGCTGAACGGTCAGCTCGGTCGCAACACCGGCGTGACGCCCGGTCGCTTGGGCGACATCCTGGCGCGGACCTTCGACAGCGTGAGCAAGGCTCAGGCTCGCCAGACGTTGGCCGCCAACGCGGCCTTCGCCGCCCGCAACGGCCTGACCTTGTCACTGTCCGCCATCCCCGACGACCTTTCGGTCTCCAGTCTACGCTTCGACACCGAGTCGATGCAGGCCCTGTTCGAACTGGGCCGGTCCCGGTCCGTATCGGGACAGGCCTGGGGTCCGGTGGCCCTTGCGGAGGCGCCAGCGTCGGCGGTCACCCCGGAAGACCCGCCCCAGACCCCGTGAGCGGATTCATCGCCTGGCCGAGTTCGACTTTCATAGGAGGCTGCCCCCATGGCCGACATCATCAACCTGAACAAGGCGCGCAAGGCTCGGGACAAGGCTGAGACGAAGGCCGACGCGGCCGCCAATCGCGCCGCCCATGGGCGCACCAAAACCGACAAGAGCATCGCCGAGGCTCGCAAGGACCGCCGCGACCGAGTTCTGGACGGCGCGCGCATCGAACGCCCCGACGACGAGCCGACCTAGCCGCCCTTGGGCGCCCGGATCAGCAGGACCTGCCCGCCCAGCACCAAGGCGACACCCAGCGCGGCCTCCCAGCCAAAGCGCGCATTCTCGAACACCACCGACATCAAAAGCGCGATCGGCGGGGTCAGGGCCGAGATGTAACTGGCCAGCGCATAGCCCTTGGCCCGCGCCAGCATGAAATACAGCGCAAACGCCACCACCGAGCCGAACAGCGACAGATAGAGCAGCGAACCGACATAGGATGCGGTCCATTCGAATCCGAACTCGACCCCGGTGACCAGGCCGAACAGGAACACCATCCCCGAGCCATAGGCCATGGCCCAGGCCACGGAGCTGAGCACCGGCGCGCCCTCCTGCTGAGCTTTCCAGGCGGCCAGATTGCCGCTGGCGGCGATGACCATGGCGACCAGGGCGATGATCAGGCCCAGCATCACCTCCTCGCCGCCGCCAGGACGGCGCAGCTCGGCCACGAACATGGCCGCCACACCCAGCACCCCCAGCGCGGCGCCCAGCCAGGCGCGCCAGTTCGCCCGCTGACCCAACAGCACCCGGAACAGCACCAGATTGACGAAGGCCAGGCCGGCGAAGATCACCGCCACCACCGCCGAGGCGATGTGCTGCTCGGCCTCATAGACCATCGAATACTGGAGCGAGAACGTCAGCAGGCCCTGCCCGAACACCGCGACGTGCTGGCTCCACGTCAGCCTCAGCGGTTCCTTGCGAATCCAGCAGAATAAAAACAGCGCCGCCGACGCCAGGGCGAAGCGATAGGCGACCGACGCCGTCGGCTCGACCGTCCCCAGCTGCAGGGTGATCGCGTACCAGGTCGTGCCCCAAATCAGGCTGCAGATCACGATCGACGCCAGGGTGCGCGTGTCCACCGGGTTCGAATCGGGCGTTGAGGCGTTCATGTCGGGGCGAGTAACATGGCGCGCCGTCAGCGTCCGTTCACGTCACCCGACCGATCATGTCCCGAACCCGCATCAGGAGACCTCGATGAACCGCCGCTCTCTCATTCTCGCTCTTCCCGTTGTCGCCGCGACGGCCGCCTGCGCTCCGGCGCCCATGCCCGACGGCCCGCACGCCGGCCACGGCATGGTCACCGTCGGGGTCACCGCCACCTACCGCGAGCGCATCCTGCTGACGCCGGGCCATGTCCTGACCATCAAGGTCGAAGACGTCAGCCGCGCCGACGCCAGCGCCATTGTCATGGCCGAACACGTCGAAACGCTTGACGGTCGCGGGCCGCCCTATTCGGTCCAGCTCGGTTTCCCGGCCAGTCAGGTCAATCCCAACTACACCTACGCCGTGCGCGCCGAGATCCGCGATCCGCAGGGCCGGCTGCGCTTCACCACCGACACGCGCCACGCCGTTCTCACCTACGGCGCGCCGTCCAACGTCGACATCGTCATGGTGGGCGTGCGCTAGCCGCCCAGCGTCAGCCCGGCTCGCACCTCCGGGCCGATCGCGGCATAGACGCCCGGTGTGCGAATCCCCAGCCGGGCCCTCGCGGACGCCAGCGGCTCGGCGAACAGCACCTCATAGTCCTGGGCCGGCAGCCAGCTTGCGCGCCGGCCGCTACGCCAGGCCTCGATGACCGCGCGGCGAGCCGGAATCGTCGGCGTCACGCGCCGAATCTGGTTGGCCGCACCCAGCCCGATGAACAGAAAGCCCAGGCTGCGGGTCTGGGCATGTGAAAAACTGACGACGCAGGCTTCGCCCAGGACGTCGCGTCCGTACCCGGTGAGGACGTGCCATATATCGTGGATGTCGCGGAGCCGCCGCCCGTACCAGGCGTACAGGTTCGGGGCCTCGATCTCGGCTCGAACCTGGCGGCTCTGCATGGCTAGACCCTCGGCCGACAGATTCTCGCTCTGCATGAAGGCGCGATAGGCCGCGCCCACCGTGCCCGGCGCGAACTGCGCCAGCCAGGCGGCATCGTTCAGTCTTTCGTTCAGCTCGGTGCGCCGATAGGCCAGCCGCGCGCCGCCCGGTGATCGCAGCAGCTTTCTCAGGCCCCAGGGAATCGAGCGGCCCGTCAACGATTCCATGATCTCGAAGACCTGGGTAGTGTCTTCCTTGTTCGCGACCAGCCGCCGAAAGGCGCGCAACGCACGCAGCGGCTGAAGCCTGCGGCCCAAATAAACGCCTTCGGCGGACAGCGGATCAGGTGCGGCCAAGGCATCCCTCGTTTCACCCCCATCCTGCGCCCTCACCCGGTCCGTTGCAAGATAGGACTGACTGACTGGCTGTCGACGCCCGCCGGCCTATAGTCACGCCATGGCGACTCTCAAAAAACGCTCGATCTCTCTGGCTGGCCACGCCACCTCCCTGGCGCTGGAGCCGGAGTTCTGGGCCGTGCTTGACGCCATGGCGGCGTCGCGCGCATCCAGCCTGGCGGCCTTGATCATCGAGATCGACGCCGCGCGCGGCGGCCAGCCGTTAGCCTCCGCCTGCCGGGTGGCTGCGCTGGCGTGGACGGGTCGCCACCGTCAGGAATAGAGCGTTGACCGCCGGCTCTTCACAGCGCCTTGTGACGCCGTCAAAGCCCCCCGGAGGCCGCCATGACCGAACGCCCGCATCTGATTCCCGCCGCTGTGTTCGGAGGCCTGATCGGGCTGGGGCTGATCGGAGGCGGCGCGCTAGTCGGCCAGGGCGTCGTCAACGCCCGTGTCGGCGACCGATCCGTCACCGTCCGCGGTTTGTCTGAGCGCGACGTGCGGGCTGACCTCGCCGTCCTGCCGATCCGGTTCACAGCCTCCGGCGACGTTCTGTCCGAAGTCCAGGCCAAGATCGACGGCGACCTCGCGACGGTGCGCCAGTTCCTGACCGCCCAGGGCTATCCTGACGAAGCGGTCAGCCTGGGCCGGCTAGAGGTCGCCGACACCCAAGCCCGCGAATATGCTTCCCAGACGGGCGGCCCTCGCTTCATCCTGGCTCAGAACGTGATCGTGCGGACGAACGACGTTGATCGTGTTCAGGCCACGACGCGCGCCCTGAACGAACTGGTCCGCCAGGGGATCGTGCTTCAGGACTATGTCGGCCCGACCTACGTTTTCACCGGCCTCAATGAAGTCCGCCCCGAGATGATCGCCGAGGCCACGGCGGCGGCCCGCACCGGCGCGCAACAGTTCGCCGAGGATTCCGGGGCGGCGCTCGGCCCCATCCGCCAGGCCACCCAGGGCTCGTTCGAAATCCTGTCGCGCGACGGGGTCGAAGACGAAGGCGGTACGCCCGACAAGCGCATCCGCGTGGTCGCCACGATCAGCTATCGCCTGCGCTAGCCGACGGCGCGCCAGGCTGGGTCGCGGTCTCGCTGCGAGGCGTTGCGGCCGCGTGAACAGCTCGCAGGCGTGCCGGTTCCGCCGCATCGCTTGCTCAGAGCTGTGTGCTACTTATGTTCTCCTGATTCCCGCTGTTGCCGACCTTGCCCGTGTCTGAAACGCCCGTTGTGAAAATCTCCGACCTCGCCCGCGCCGACGGCGCGCCGGCGCGCGCCTATCTGGACGGGCTCAACGCCGAGCAGCGTCAGGCGGTCGAGGCGGTCGAAGGTCCCGTCCTGGTCTTGGCCGGCGCCGGCACCGGCAAGACGCGGGTGCTGACCACGCGGCTGGCCCACATCCTGGCCTTGGGCAAGGCCAAGCCCTGGGAGCTCCTGGCCGTCACTTTCACCAACAAGGCCGCGCGCGAAATGCGTGAGCGGATCACCCACCAGATCGGCCCCTCGGCGGAGGGTCTGCGTTGGCTGGGCACCTTCCACTCGATCGCCGCCCAGATCTTGCGTCGCCACGCCGAGCTGGTGGGCCTGAAATCGACCTTCACCATCCTCGACACCGACGATCAGGAGCGCCTGCTCAAACAGGTGATCGAGGCCGCCAATCTGGATCCCAAACGCTGGTCGCCGCGCGCCCTGGCCGGCATGGTCGATCACTGGAAGAACCGCGGTTGGACCCCAGAGAAGCTGCCCGCCCGTGAGGATTTCGCCGAGGGCAAGGGCCAAGCCCTGTACCGCGCCTATCAGGACCGATTGAGAACGCTGAACGCCTGCGACTTCGGCGACCTACTCCTACACAACCTGACGATTTTCTCTCAAAACATTGACATTCTTGCCGAATATCACAATCGCTTTCGCTACATCCTGGTCGACGAATACCAGGACACCAACGTCGCCCAATATCTGTGGCTGCGCCTGCTGGCCGCCCCGCGCGACGGCCATGCCGCCAACATCTGCGTCGTCGGCGACGACGATCAATCCATCTACGGCTGGCGGGGCGCCGAGGTCGACAATATCCTTCGCTTTGAGAAGGATTTCCCCGGCGCAGTTGTCATCCGACTTGAGCGAAACTACCGCTCCACCTCGCACATTCTGGGGGCCGCATCCGGCCTGATCAGCGCCAATCGCGGGCGTCTGGGCAAGACGCTGTGGACCGATCAATCCGGCGGCGACAAGGTCCGGGTCACGGGCGTCTGGGACGGCGAGGCCGAGAGCCGTCTGATCGCCGACGAGATCGAGCGCCTGCACCGACAGGGAACGCGCTATCGCGACATGGCCATTCTGGTGCGCGCCGCCTTTCAGATGCGCACCTTCGAAGAGCGGTTCGTCATGCTGGCCATCCCCTATACGGTGATCGGCGGCCCCCGCTTTTTCGAGCGCGCCGAGATCCGTGACGCCCACGCCTATATGCGGCTGATCCTGTCCGAGGACGACGATCTGGCCTTTGAGCGCATCGTCAACACGCCCAAGCGCAGCCTGGGCGACGCCTCGGTCCAGCGCATCCTGACCATCGCGCGCCAGGGCGGCGTCTCGGCCATGGCCGCCGCGCGCGACCTGATCTTGACCGACGAGCTGACCGCGCGGGCTCGCACGCCCCTGACCAACTTCATCCGCGACATCGACCGCTGGCGCGCCATGCTGGAGACCACGCCCCACCATCAGGTCACCGAGACGGTGCTGGAGGAAAGCGGCTACGTCGATATGCAGCGCGCCGACCGCGCCTCGGGCCCGACCCGTCTGGAGAACCTGAAGGAGCTGGTTCAGTCGATGAGCCAGTTCGACACCCTGGGCGCCTATCTGGAGCACGTCGCCCTGGTCATGGATCTGGATCGCGGGGCCGGGGAAGACGCGGTTCAGGTGATGACGCTCCACGCCGCCAAGGGGCTGGAATTCCCGGTGGTCTTCCTGCCCGGCTGGGAGGAAGGCGTTTTCCCCTCCCAACGCTCGATCGACGAGAAGGGCGAAAAGGGCCTGGAGGAAGAACGCCGCCTGGCCTACGTCGGCGTGACCCGCGCCCGTTCCGAGGCCCGGATCTATTTCGCCGCCAATCGGCTGGTTTACGGCCGCTGGACCACCCAACTGCCCAGCCGCTTCATCGACGAACTGCCGCACGACCACGTCGAGGCCTCGTCCGAGACCGGCTATTTCGGCGGCTCGCCGCATCTGGCCGAGGCCCGCTCCCGCTTTGACGAGGCCCCGGTGTTCTCGGGCGGCTACGCCTCCCCCGGCTGGCGCCGCGGCCAGCAATACGCCCAGAAATCGCCGGCCCAGAGCGCCCGCGATCGTCAGGCGCGCAACGCCGTCATCGACGGCGAAGGCCGCCTGGTCGCCACCAGTTCCTCATCCAGCGCCTACGCCCGCGGCGACCGCGTGTTCCACCAGAAATTCGGCTACGGCAAGGTCGTCGCCATCGAAGGCAACAAGCTGACCGTCGCCTTCGACAAGGCCGGTGAGAAGCGCGTCATCGAGAGCTTCGTGGAGAAGGCGTGAAGCCCTGGGAAGTTAGGTCTTTGGAGAAGATCATGAGCGACCAACGAGATTTTCAGGCGCTGCCTACCGATGCATTTCTTAAGTTAGAACGCGAAGAAGCGGCAGCGCATCTCGGGGAAGTACGGCGGCGCAATCTATGGCCCGACAGCGACCGACTTCACGGAGCCTGGTGGGACCAACACCAGGAAAGTCTCAACCAGTTCGTTGCGGATCAGTCAGAGTACGCATCCGCCTCACCACAAGTCGAAACCTCCGCTTCCCAATCCGGTATGCTTGCGGGCGGGCGAACCTTGGCGTTGGTCGGAATTGGTGGGGCGTTTGTTTGCGGCCTCATTGGCTTGAATGGACTCAACGATGGGACCATGGGTGGCGTCGGCTGGCTGTTGACGGCTTATTTCATGGGCTCTCTCGGCGGTCTGGGGGTCCTCTTTTGGGTCGCGGGCTCTATCGAGCAGCGCTTGATCGAGATTCGAGATCGACTAGCCGAAAAATCCAACCTCGTTTCTTGAGGCTTTCTCGTCATGCTACACTCCGCCCATGGCTGACGGCGCCCTGACCATCGAACTGGACGACTACACGGCCGCGAAGATTGCGGCCCGGGCCCAGGCCATGGGTCTGTCGCCCGCCGATCTGGCCAAGATGGTGCTCGACGCCCGATTTTTCGACTACGATGATTTCGTGTGGACCAACGGCGATCCCCGCGACGCTGAGGGTCCCGAAGCTGGCCTGGAGGAAGCGGGTCGCGATTGGGAAGATGTCCGGCCTGAGTTCGAGGCTATGATCGACAAGGCGTTCGGCAAGCCTGCATGAAGGTCGTTCTGTCGCCGCGCGCCGAGCTCGATTTCGAGGCGCAGGTCCGGTGGCTCAAAGAGCATTCGCCAGACGTTGGGCGACGCGCCGCAACCCAGATCATTGAGACCCTCAATCTCCTTTCCGACTTCCCGCGGCTCGGCGTGGGCGTCGGGCAAGGCGTGCGCGAAAAGCACATTCAGTTCGGCCGCGACGGATTCGTGCTGCGTTACAGGATCAAGGGCCAAACCTTGTGGGTCCTGCGCATCCTTCACGGCCGTCAGGCCCGCTGAGCCCGCACCGTCTCCCACGTCCCCACCGCCAACAGCACGCCCGTCGAATAGACGCTGAGCATGACCGGCGTGGTCATCGGAACCAGCAGCCAACCCGCGACCAGCGCCGCGCATCCGGCGATCCGCGCCCAGGCCGTCGTGCGCCAGATCGCCCAGGTCGCCACCACCGATCCCATCAGAAACAGCCCCGGCCCGCCCAGCAGCGTCAGCGCCGCCGCCGGCTCGACGTGGCCGAGCGGGTGGGCCAGCACCAGTTCGTCCGACACCGCCACCACGATGATGCCGGCCACCACCAGAATCGGCGAATAGGTATAGCCCCGCCGGGCCAGGGCGCCGGGGTCCCGGGCGTGGGCGATGGTGTGCGAGGCGGTCTCGTGGGCGCGGCTGAAATAGAGCCACCACATCCCCAGCGTCGACAGGAAGGCCGAGGTCCCGGCCACGATCACCTCCGGCGTCCAGTCCAGCTCGGCGAAGGTCGCCCCGGTGATCAGCAGGGTCTCGCCCAGACAGATGATGGTGAACAGACCGACCCGTTCGGCCATATGGGCGCCCTCGACGTTCCAGTCCTGGGTGGTCGAGCGGCCCAGTCCCGGCGTCCAGAAGTACAGCGCCGGTCCGACATATTCGATCGCCAACGCACAGAGCCACCACCACAGCCGCTGCTCCGGCTCGGCCAGGCCGCCCAGGATCCACAGCACCGCCGAAATCGACAACCAGACCAGGATGCGTTGAAAATTGCGCCGCAGCGGGCCGTGCTCGCGGCAGGCCATCAGCATGAAGACCGTGCGCCCGACCTGGATGAAGGCGAAGGCCGCGCCGAAGGCCAGGCCCTTGTCTTCAAACGCGTGCGGCAGGGCCGCCGACAGCACCAGCCCCGCCCCCATCAGCACGAACAGGCCGATCTGGACCGCCGCCTTCTGCGGGTCGAGCCAGTTGGTGATCCAGGAGGTGAAGACCCAGGCCCACCACACCGCCGCCACCATCATGGCCGCCTGCAGCGCCCCCAGCCAGGTCAGGTTGCCCAACAGAAAATGCGACACCTGGGTGATGGCGAAGACGAACACCAGGTCGAAGAAAAGCTCGACGAACCCGACCCGCGCCTCGCCGCCGTCGCGCGTTCTCATCAAACTGGCCATGCCGCCCTCCCCGCTTCGCCCATCAGATGCCGCGAGTCGGTCGAGCCGGCATAGAGACGACGCCCGCAACGTCCAATAGCCCCCCGTCCACCGCCTCTGACTTCGACAGCCGGAAAGCGGTGGACGTCACCAACGCCGGCGACGGCGCGGCAGGTCACGGTCGGCTCGGGCGACACCCTGCAGGGGATCGCCCTGGCGGTTTGGGGCGACGCCTCCCTGTGGTGGCTGATCGCCGAGCACAACGGCCTGTCCGGCGGCGAGGCCTTCCTGGCCGGACTTGAACAGGCGTCGGGGCGGACCCTGCGCCCAGCCCGGCCGGGCCGCAAACCCCGACCCCAAACGGACGGCGCGCCGCTGCCCGGGCTATGAGCGCACTGTCTCCGTAGTCCCTCTATATTTCAGGCAAGTGATACACGTCGCGTTCAAGCCCATCCGGAAACGTCTCTCGCGTCATTATCTCGCCGCCAAGCTTTATAGCGAGATGCCGAGCAGCGGTGTTCTCATCGTTCATGTGGGTTTCCACCAAGGGCCAGCCAAGCGTCGAATATCCGAAGTTGATTGCTGCTCTTGACGCTTCGAGCGCATAGCCATGGCGCCGCGCGCTTGGGATGATCCACCAAGTCAGCTCTGAGCGTGGGTAACCTTCAGGCCACCACAATCCACAGCCACCAATCATAACACCCGATTGCTTCTCAATAACGGACCAGCGGCCATAGCCTCGAAGAGCCCAATGGCCCAAATCTGTAGCCAACACCCGCCAAGCTCGATCAGCTTCCATTGGTCCGCCGTAAAATGCTGAAGCGTCGGCGTCGGCAAAAAAGTCTCTATAGACAGGAAAGTCTTCTGGTTTTGGTCCGCGAAGCCGCAGCCTGTCGGTCTCGATTGATGGAATAGAGTCTATGAATGTCATGCTAGAGGCGAGATATTCGAAGGTGGCTTCCGGCGCAACCAGTCGGCCCTGCGCTCAGCCCGGCCGGGCCGCAAACCCCGATCCCAGACGGACGGCGCGCCGCTGGCCGGGCTATGAGTGCACTGTCACCGTAAGCGGGCCATCAACTCCTCGACATCGCGGATGCTGAGCGTGAAACGAAAATACCAGCGCACCGCATGGCAAATGACCGATCCGGGGAACCGGTGACGCTTCAACGATATCGGCTTGACCATCTCACCGCCTCTACGCCTTCGGGCGGAGACAAGGTAGCGTTAGACTGCCAGCATCCGACGTTTTCCCCGCTGTTCCGGGCCGGGTTAAGCTCCCGTCCGGTCTTTGACATCGCACGTGCCCGCTTTGATCTTGGACGGCACACTAACTATCAAGACTAGTCGGACGCCTCAGGTCAGAGATTTCTTCCTCTACGACTCGTCGATAGCCAATGTCTGGATCATTAGACCCAATGGATGGAACACCTATGGATCATACCTCATCCCCAGGCCCACAGGATGGTGAGATCGGGAGCGCAATAAAGATCAAATCATTAGAGCACTATGTCGATTTCCTATCTCAGATCATCGTTCGCGCGCCGAACAGCTTCAGGAACTATGATTATCCCCCCGCCTACCAGCTCAACTTCGAAGTCGCCTTCCGGCTAGCGCGCGAGGGCATGACCTTCGTGGAGGAACGCATCGACGATTCGGTGATCCTGGCGCGTCTGCGAGGCCTGATCGAGGAATCGTATCAGGCTTTTTCCAGTTTTGACTTTGAGGGCCGCAAAAAGGGTTCCTGGATCATGCAGCAGTTCGAGGCTGAACTTCTGACCGCGTTGCGTCGGGCCCCTCGCAAGAAGAAAGCGCCCTGGGGGTAGGGTAAGCTCTGTAGTGCAGGCATTGGACTGACTTCACGGCCTCATCGAACGCCGCCGAACGATGGGCGGGGCCCAGACCTTCCTCAGTTCACGGTCGTGGTACGACGTTGATGGCGAGAGCGAGGCGGTGACGACGACGACGACGACGCGGACGCTGTATGAGGGGTCCGACGGGGGGATGCGCACGACGCGTGTGATCCACGACATCCTGGGCGACGATCCGGGTCCGACGAACTCGTGGTACCATTACGACATCAACAACCGGCTGGCCTTCGTGGACATCAACGACGGTCGCCTCCGCATGGTGAGCTATGTGTCGGACGGCCTGGGTCAGGGGCTGAGCAAGGTGGAGGCCTCCAGCGCGCCTCACCCCGTGATCAGCCCAAAGTCCGCGACCCGGCCCATGACCGCGCGAACCTGGCCGAGCAGTCGCAGGCGATTGTCCCGCTCCGCCGCGACATCAGAGTTGACCAACACCGCCTCGAAGAAGGCGTCGACCGGAGCCCGCAGCCGAGCTAGCGCCGACATGGCCCCCACGAAGTCCTCGGCCTGGAGGGCGCGATCGACCTCGTCCGAGGCCGTCCGAACCGCGGCGATCAACTGAGCTTCCTCGGTCGGCTGACCGGCCAGGCCGACCTCAGCCTCACCGTCCGGCAACGGCCCCTTCTTCTCCTCGGCCCTGAGGATGTTGGAGGCCCGCTTGTAGCCGGCCAGCAGGTTGGCTCCGTCGTCGGTGGCCAGGAAATCCGACAAGGCGTCGATGAGATCCAGGGTCGCAACGAGGTTGTCGTCACCCAGGGCGAACACGGCGTCCAGAATATCGTGGCGTCGGCCGGTATCGCGCAACAGCACCTTCACCCGTTCGATGAAGAACGCGACCAGATCTCGGGTGCCGCGGAACATCGCATCGATCTGGGTGTCCCAACCGGCCTCGCGGGCGGCCGCTTCGAGATCGCCGCCGGCGTCACGGACCAGGGCGTAGGGCGCCTGTTCCAGGGCCCGCATCGGCGCCTCTGCCAGCCGCTCGGTGACCAGCCACAGGTGCATGAAGGCCAGCCGCCGGATCGGCAGCCTCAGCCGATTGTCGATCACCAGCCGGATCACCCCCAGCGCCGCTCGGCGCAGGGCGAACGGGTCTTTCGAACCCGTCGGCTTTTCGCCGACCGCAAAGAAGCTGATCAATGTATCCAGCTTGTCGGCGAGGGCCACCGCCACCGTCACCGGGGCGCTCGGAACCGTGTCGCTCGGTCCCTGGGGCTTGTAGTGGTCGCGTACGGCGTCGGCGATGACGTCGGGTTGATGGGCGGCGCGCAGATAATAGCCGCCCATGATCCCCTGAAGTTCGGGGAACTCCCCGACCATGCCTGAGACCAGATCCGCCTTGCACAGGCGCGCCGCCTCATAGGTCATGTCCGCGTCGGCCCCGACCAACGGGGCGATCTCACGCGCCAGGGCTGCAATCCGCTCCACCCGCTCGGCCATGGTCCCGAGTTTGGCCTGAAAGGTGACGCCCTTCAGCTTCTCCAGCCAGGCTTCGAAAGCGCCCGCCTTGCGATCTTCGTCCCAGAAGAACCGCGCGTCGTTCAGGCGCGCCGACAGCACGCGGCTGTTGCCCGACGCCAGCGCCTGTCCTCCGTCCGACGCCTCGACATTGGCGACGACCACGAAGTTCGGGGCCAGCCCGTCGCGCGCGGGATCGCGTACGGCGAAGTATTTCTGATGGACCTTCATCGACAGCCGGATCACCTCCGGCGGCAGGTCCAGAAAAGACGGGTCCATCTCGCCCAGGATCGGCGTCGGCCATTCCGCCAGGCCCGTCACCTCGTCCAGCAATCCATCGTCATCGACGAGCGCCAGCCCGCGATCCCGACAAATGATCTGAGCCTGCTCCAGAATTCGCAATCGCCGATCCGCTGCGTCGATCAGGACGGAATTGGCCTCCAGTTGACGCCGGTAGTCGCCGAAGTCACGCACTTTCAGCGGTCGCCCGGAGCCCATAAAACGGTGCCCCTCAGTGGCGTCGCCGGTCTCGATGCCCTGGACTCGTCCATCGATCTCCGGCGAACCGTCGGCGATCAGCACCGGCACGACCTGACCGCCGAACAGGCAGACGATCCCCTTGATCGGCCGCACCCAGCGCAGCGCGCCATCGCCCCAGCGCATCGACTTGGGCCAGGGGAAGTTGTGGATCACCTCGCCCAGCGCCTCGGCGATCACCTCGGTGGTCTTGCGGCCTCGGCTCGACAGCACCGCAAACAGCACGCCGTCGCGCTCGACCAGCTGTTCTCGGCTCAGCCCTGTCTTGCGCAGGAAGCCTTCCAACGCCTGCTCAGGGGCTGAGGTTTTGGGCCCCTTGACCTCCTCGTCGCGGTCCGGGGTCGCCTCGGGCAGACCCTCGACCACCAGGGTCAGTCGCCGCGGCCCGGCATAGGCGGTCATCGCTTCCCAACCCAGACCCGCCGCCTTCAGCTTGTCGCCGAACAGTCGCTCCAGGTCGCGCGCAGCCCCGGCCTGCATCCGCGCCGGAATTTCCTCGGAAAGGATTTCGATCAGAAGCTGGGGCATCTACTCAGTCGGGCTCTCGGATAGGAAGGCGGTCAGCTCTTCCCGCTGCGCCGGCTCCAACTGCGGCAGCATCACCCGGGTGGTGTAGTTGCCGAACAGGCGACCATCGCGCACATAGCTCCAGTCTGAAATCTGGTCCCGACGAAAGCTGACGACATCACCAAGATGGCGGCCAGAGAGAAAGACCGGCTCGTTGTCGAGGACGCCATGCATCGTGTCGCCAGAGAACTGCGGCTCGGCGACCCAGATATGCTCGACGGAGCCGTCATCCGAATCGAAGCCTACTTTCACTTTCGGCGAGCTATCCGCCAGTTGGCCGACGGCGAGCAGGGCCTCGAACTGCGGCAATGTCGCCTGCGCAGCCGCAATGGCCGCATTCATTTCTGAATCCTGCGCGGCGACGGGGACGATGTTGCCGCCCTGCGCCGGGGGCTGGGCGGCCGGTGGCGCATCGCAGGCTGTCAACGCGAGTGCGGCCATTGCCAATGACAACATCAGGGTCTTCATGCCCGCCCCCTTTCCTGCTCGACCCATTCGATCGCGCAGGCTTTGCACAGGTCGCGGATGCGACCGATGTAGTTCTGACGTTCGGCCACTGCGATGGCTCCGCGCGCATCCATCAGATTGAACAGGTGGCTGGCCTTGAGCACCTGATCATAGGCCGGCAGCACCAGCGTCTGGTCCTGCGGGCCCTTCATCTCAAGCAGCCGCTCAACCTCGCCGACCATGTCGTCGAACCGGCGCTTCAGCCCCGCCACGTCATAGCCGTGGAAATTGGCCTCGGATTGCTGGCGTTCGTTCTCCAGGAACACCTCGCCATAACTCAGGCCGTCGTTGTTGAACCTCAGGTCATAGACGTTGTCGACGCCCTGGACATACATGGCCAGCCGCTCCAGCCCGTAGGTCAGCTCACCGGACACCACATCGACCTCGATGCCGCCGACGCCCTGGAAATAGGTGAACTGCGTCACCTCCATGCCGTCGCACCAGACCTCCCAGCCAAGGCCCCAGGCCCCGACCGTCGGATTCTCCCAATCGTCTTCGACGAAGCGGATGTCGTGCAGCTTCGGATCGATCCCGATCCGCTTCAGGCTGTTCAGATACAGGTCCTGCAGGTCGTCCGGGTTCGGCTTCAGAATGACCTGATACTGGTAGTAGTGCTGAAGCCGGTTGGGGTTTTCGCCGTAGCGGCCGTCGCCAGGCCGACGGCTTGGCTGGACATAGGCGGCCTTCCACGGACGGGGGCCCAGCGCGCGCAGCACCGTCGCCGGGTGCAAGGTTCCAGCGCCCACCTCGATGTCATAGGGCTGCAGAATGGCGCAGCCCTGCTCGCCCCAATACTGGTGCAGAGTCAGGATCAGGTCCTGGAAGGAAAGCGGCTGGCTGGGCACGAAGCGGTCCGGTCTGGCTCAAGGTCGCGCCCGTCCTAGAGCCCGCCCGCGCTTCAGACAAGCAGACGCGGCCCCCTCATGTGACCCGGGCGCCCGATTCAATCCGGCGCGCGCCCTTCCCAGCCGACCTGCCGGTCCAGGCGGCAGGGCTGGATCCACCATCCCGGCCGAACACGCCGTAGGTCGTCCGCCGCTGTCTTGGCCGCTGCGTCGGTCGCGAACAGCCCAAAGACCGTCGCGCCTGAGCCGGACATCCGCACCAGCAAGACGTCTCTCATCGCTCGGACCTCGGCCAAGGCCGCGCCGATGCCCGGCTCAAGTCGGATCGCCGGCGCCTCCAGATCGTTGCGCTGCAGTGCCAGAAAGGCCGCCAGTTCCCTCACCGTCGAGAACGACGACGGCATCAAGGGACGTTCCGCTGAAAGGGCGCCGCCCTGCTCGTCGTAGGCCTGATAGACCGCACCGGTCGGGCTGGGCAGGCCGGGGTTCACCAATACGGCCGGGATGTCCGGCAGCGCGGGCGCGGCGGTCAGGCGTTCGCCCTCCCCTTCGGCGATGCACGGCGTCGCCCTCAGACACATGGGTCCATCCGCCCCCAGGGCTTCGGCGGCCCTGTCGAGCCGGTCCTGCGCCACACCGGGAAACAGTCGCCCGGCGAGCCTCAGGGCCGCGCCCGCATCCGACGATCCGCCGCCCAGCCCCGCCGCCGCCGGCAGCCTTTTGGTCAGCCGCACCGCCATCGGCGGCGCTCCGACCAGCTCCAGCGCCCGCGTCACCAGATTGTCAGCGTCAGGTCCGGCCTGGTCGGCGAACACCCCCTCGACGACGAGGCTGTGCCGGTCTGCCGGTTCCGCCGTCAGATCGTCGCCCAGGCCGGCGAAGGTCACCAGACTGCAGATCGGGTGGCGTCCATCCGCCCGGACCGGGCCGACATGCAGGAACAGATTGACCTTGGCCGGTGCGAACTCCGCCAGAATCACGGTCGGGCGGACCCTGCGCCAGCCGGCGACTGGCCGGCCAGCTTGACCTCGATGGCGGCGCGCTCCGCTTCGGTCGGATCCAACGTCAGCGCCCGCCGCCATTGGAACTCGGCCTCGCGCCGGCGATCAACCTGCCAGTAGGCGTCGCCGAGATGGTCGTTGATGACGGCGCTTCCAAGTTCGAAGCTGACCGCCCGCTCCAGAATCGTCACGGCCTCTTCGAACCGCCCCTGGCGATACCGGGCCCAGCCAAGCGAGTCCTGGTAGTTGCCGTTGTCAGGCTCGGCCGCGACGGCCTGTTCGATCAGGGCCAAACCCTCTTCCACGCGTTCGCCGCGATCTACCCACATATATCCCAGGTAGTTCAAAATCTCCGGCTGACCGGGCGATAGTCCCAAGGCCCGCTGGAAGGCGTCTTCAGCGAGCTGATGCTCGCCGCGCCGTTCGTGGGCGGCGCCCCTCAGGAACTCGAGGTTCCAGTTCTCTACCGCCACCACTGCGGGGCTGTTCAGCACGGCGAGCGCCTCACCGTATTGTTCGTGGCTGGACAGCAAGGCGGCCAGGGTAAAGGCGGACGCAGGCCCAGGCGCCTGATCCGCGACCTGGCGCGCGACCCGGGCCGCCGCCTCGGTTTCCCCCGCCTCATCGAGACTGGCGGCGATCCGGATCTGGGCGGCTGTGTATTCCGCCGATCCTTGGGGGGTTCGAGCCCAGGCCTCGCGCGCCGTCAACGGCATTCCGATATCGTTCAGGGCTTCGCCCAGCATCAGCCAGGCCTCCCCGTTCTCCGGATCCAGCACCAGCGACATGCGCAGATAGGCGATGACGAATTCATTCAGGTTCGACACGTCCGCCGCGCCTGCGGAATGGGAAAACGCCAGGGCCGCCCCCTGCCGGATGGACATCAGTGAAGGCGGTCGCCCGCGCGCGGCCGCGCGGGCCCGTGCGGCCTCAAGGCCGGAATCCGCGCCGCGCGCCAGGCCGGCGTCGTAAACAGCGATGGCGTCCCCGTATCGCCGGCGCCGTTCCAGAAACTCGCCATAGGGCAAGCGCGTCATGGCCGCGGCGGTGCCATCGACAAGCATCGCGCGATACTGGGCGTCGGCCTCGGCGAAATCGCGGCGGTGTTCCAGAAGCAGGGCGCGATAATAGCCCGTGACAACGCGTGTCAGCGCGTCAGCGGTCTCTGAAACGGGAGCCAGGGCCGCGTTCCAGTCCCGCGCGTCGGCCGCCAGCCAACGATCAATCAGCCTGCCGGCTAGCTGATGCGGCGCCTGAACAGGGCGTTCCCGGATCATTCGATAGACGTCGCGCGAGCGCCCCTCGGCAAGAGCCTGGGTAACCTGGGCCAGACTCTGGGCTTCGACCAACGTGGGGTTTGATTCACCCGCGACCAACCCCGCCTGACTGGCCGCGCGAATATCGCCCGCCAGGATCGCCGCCGAGAAAACAGCCTCCCTCAGGATCAACTCGCCCCGGGACTCGGCAAGAGAGCCTTGAAGAAAACCCACCGCCGTGCGGCCGTCTCCGCCCGTCATCGCGGCCCGCCCCGCCAGGAACAAGCCGTAGCTGGACCCGCCGTCCAGGTCTGGCGGGCCAGGGTCGACCGGCTCCGGAGCTTCTGCGGACGCCGGGTGCGGCGGTTCCTGGGCAAACGCCAAACCCGGCGCGAAAAAGCTGATCAAGGCGATGGTGGCGAGAGGAGGAAAACGCATGGACCGACCCTTGCCGCTTCCTGAGGCGCAAGCAAGACGCTTTAGCGGTCGAATCTGGAATCCAGGGCGATGAGCCTGTGCAGCTCGGTCAGGCCGGCCTGAAGAATGTCCTGCCCCGGCTCCGTTTCGACGTCAGGTCGGATCCGCCAGCGCGGATGTCCTTGCGGCGTATAGACCGGCTCAGCTGAGTATTGCAGCTCCAGCCCTGACCGATCCAGGCGGAGTTGAAAGACCGCCGCCCCCAATCCCATCATCGGTCGCCCGACAATCCGGCCCCGACCGATCGCCCGCATCCCCATGGGAAAGCCCTCGGCCATACTGGCGCTCCAGGCGTCCGTCAGCACCACCACAGGACGCTCATAGGTGAAGGGACCGCGTGGATCGACGTATTCAAGCCATGACTCGGACAGGCCGGAACCCTGGCGGCGGCGCATGGCGGCATAAGGCATCCGCTCAGCTATGAACCGTCCCATGATCGGTCGCGCCACGGCCGTGTCGCCGCCCCCATTGCCGCGAACATCAATGATGAGACCCGGTCCGTCCTGCAGCGTTTCCAACGCCCTGTCGAAGGCTTCGATTGTGTCCGTCGACCCGAAGCTGGCGATCGTGATGCGGCCGATGCCGCCGTCCAGTCGCTCAAAGGCCAGGTCTGGCCTTGCCTCGCCGCCCGTTGTCGGCAGGTCGATCATCAAGCCCCGATCGCCTCGCGCGATCTCAAAGCGTCGAGCCGCCCCTCGTCGCCCCGAAACCGCGACGTTCAGAGCGTAGGCCTCGGCCTCGGGATCTGGTCGGGTCAGGCAGTTGGGCATAAACCGCTGCGCCGCCTCCAGCACCGGAACGCCCTCGACGGCGACAATACGGTCCCCGGCCCGGACGCCATTCGCCTCCGCACTGGACCCCGACATGACGTCGGTGACGACCGCCGCCGACCCGTCAGCCTGGACGCGCACGTCGAAGGGCGGCCAGCGCGGCGCCCCGTTCCATTCCTGGTTCAGGTGCGTGTGGGCGTCGTAGAGTTCGGCCAGCACGTTGCGCACGATCCTGGCAAAATCGTCGCGATTGCCGACCGCCTCGACCTGTGGCCGATAGAGGGCCCGCACATGGTCCCAGCCCACGGCCTTGTCTTCAAAAAAGCAATAACGCTCGGACAGGGTGCGCCATAGCTCATCAAAGTCCTGCACAAGCCAGGGGTCGACCTGGGCGCGAGCCGCACGCGGCGCGAGACACGCGCTAATGGCAATGGCGCTGTACGCTATCAGGGAACGACGATTCATGTCCGAAGGTTAGCAGAGTTGTGGAGACGCTGGCCAGCGAGCCTACATGTTCGGGTAGTTCGGCCCGCCGCCGCCCTCGGGCGTGGTCCAGACGATGTTCTGCGACGGGTCTTTGATGTCGCAGGTTTTGCAGTGGACGCAGTTCTGGGCGTTGATGACGAAGCGGGGATCCGTCTTGGCCGCTTCATCGCCATAGACGATCTCATAGACCCCGGCGGGGCAATACAGCCGCGCCGGCTCACCATATCTGGGCAGATTGACCTGAACCGGAACCGAGGCGTCCAGCAGCTTCAGATGGGCCGGCTGATCCTCGGCGTGGTTGGTGTTGGAAACGAAGACCGAACTCAACTTGTCGAAGCTGAGCTTCCCGTCGGGCCTCGGATAGCTGATCGGCTTGTGGTCCTTCGCCAGCCCGGTTGAGGCCGCGTCGGTCTTGCCGTGCTTCAGGGTCCCGAACAGCGAGAAACCGCCGAAGATCGACTGGAACCACATATCGAACAGGCCCGTCGCTCCGCCCAGCGACGTGCCCAGCTTGGTGAGCAGCGGCTTGGCGTTCCTGACGATCCTCAGCTCTTTCTTGACCCACGATTTCTCATAGGCGGCCTGATAGGCGTCCAGCGCGTCGCCGGCGCGGCCCGCCTGGACCGCGGCATAGACGGCCTCGGCGGCCATCATCCCGGTTTTCATCGCGTTGTGGCTGCCCTTGATGCGCGGCACGTTCACAAAGCCGGCCGAATCCCCGATCAGCGCTCCGCCCGGAAAGGCCAGCTTGGGCACCGACTGCAGGCCGCCCTCGACGATGGCGCGCGCGCCGTACGAGATCCGGTTGCCGCCTTCCAGGTGTTCGGCCACCGCCGGGTGGTGTTTGAAACGTTGGAACTCGTCGAACGGCGACAGCCACGGATTGGCGTAGTTCAGGTGCACCACAAAACCGACGGCCACATAGCGGTCGCCGAAGTGATAGAGGAACGATCCGCCGCCGGTCTTGTCGTCCAGCGGCCAGCCCGTCGTATGCTGGACCAGGCCGGGCCGGTGCTGTTCGGCCGGGATCTGCCAAAGCTCTTTCAGACCGATGCCGAATTTCTGCGGTTCGGCCTCATTGGCCAGGCCGTGCCGGGCCATGATCGTCTTGGCCAGCGACCCGCGCGCGCCCTCGCCGATCAGGACATATTTTCCATGCAGCTCCAGACCGGGCTGGAATTCTGCAGTCGGCCTGCCCTCGCGGTCGATGCCGAAGACGCCGGCGACCACGCCCTTGACCCGCCCCGACGGCTCGTCCCAGACCACATGACTGGCGGCCATGCCGGGATAGACCTCGACGCCCAGGGCCTCGGCCTGCTCGCCCAACCACCGGCACAGATTCCCCAACGAGGCGATGTAGCAGCCGTTGTTGTGCATCAAGCCGGGCATGGCGAACATCGGCAGGTTCAACTGGCCCTGTGGTCCCAGCATCAGAAAGCGGTCTTCCTTCACCGCCGTTTCCAGCGGCGCCCCGCGCGCCTGCCAATCCGGGAACAGCTCCGACAACGCCTTGGGGTCGATGACGGCGCCGGACAGGATATGCCCGCCGATCTCGGCCGACTTCTCCAGCACCGCGACCGAAATTTCCTGGCCATCGGCCTCGGCCTGCTGCTTCAGGCGGATCGCAGCGGCCAGGCCCGCAGGACCGGCGCCGACGATGACCACATCGTATTCCATGACCTCGCGCTCGACACCTTCCAGCGCCTCGGCGGCCGGCAGTTGGTCGATCACCGCTTCCTGCCAGGCGTCTTTCGCTCCGCCTTCGCGCACCCGCTCGGTCATGACCCTTAGAATCCCTGTCGCCCGCCTGATTTCCAGCCGGACGGTTATCGGAAGGTGACGCCGGGGCGGTCAAGGACTATCCCTCCACCACGATGACAACGAGCGACGCCGCATCGACTGATCGGGAGCTGGAAAGCGCCCTGGCCTTCTGGCGCGACGCCGGCTTGGAGGTCTGCGTCGAAGACAGCCCCATCGACCGCATTCACGTCCCCCAGCCGGTCCGACGGACGCCCATGCTGGCGGTCGGGGCGCCCTCACAGGCCGAGGGCCCCGCGACCGATATCGCCGCCGCCGTCGCTGACGCCCGCGCCCGCGCCGCCGAGGCGCAGACGCTGGACGCCCTGTCCGCCGCCATCGCCGCCTTCGAGGGTTGCCCCTTGCGCCGCTTGGGTGCGAAACAGGCCGTATTCGCGCGCGGCAAGCCGGACGCCCGGGTGATGCTGATCGGCGAAGGCCCAGGCGCCGAGGAGGACCAGCGGGGTGAGCCCTTCGTGGGTCAGGCCGGCAGATTGCTCGACCGGATGCTGGGCGCGATTGATCTGACCGATGACGTCTTCATCACCAATACGGTGTTCTGGCGGCCGCCGGGCAACCGCACGCCGACGCTTGAGGAACAGCTGACCTGCGCGCCCTTCGTCGAGCGCGCGATCGCCCTGGTCCAGCCCGAGCTTCTGGTCCTGGTCGGCGGCGCCGCAGCCAAGTTCATGCTCAAGACCGACGAGGGCGTGCTCAAGTTGCGCGGCCAATGGCGCGACTGGCGCCCTGCCGAGGGCGGGCGGTCCTACCCGGCCTTGCCGATGCTGCACCCGGCCTACCTGCTGCGCCAGCCGCGCGAGAAGGCCAAGGCTTGGCAGGACCTTTTGTCGCTGTCCGAGCGGCTTGCCGCCACCGGCGGCGGTTCCCTAGAGTCCTGAATCACCGGGGCGGAGAACTCCTGAATGCTTAGACTTTGCGGCATTGTGGCCCTGATCGCGGTCGCCTTCGCGGCGCCTGCAGTCGCTCAGGCCGAGCCGCGGCCTCTGAGCCAGGCCGATGAGGCCTCCTACCGTGCGGCCTTTTCGGATGTGCGCCGCGGGGAATTCACCGCAGCTCTGGATCGAGGCGCGCGGGTGTCGGACCGCGTGCTGCTGGGTCAGCTTCAGTTCGAAATTCTGTTTCACCGCGAATATGTTGCGACATTTCCAGAGCTTTCGGCATGGCTGGGCGAATATGCCGACCTCGCGGATGCGCCGCGCGCCTACACCTTGGCGATGCGCCGGATTCCAGCGGGAACGGCTGAGCCGAGGCAACCCCCATCGCTGGCGGCGACGCGCGCCTATCAGGCGTCGGTCGGCATGGGAGAGTTCCGCGAGCGCGAGGCGCGCCATCAACTCAACGACGGGTTCATTCAGCGCGCGTGGGAAGTCGGGCAGATCCAGGGTGACTATTGGGTCGCCGGCATGGCCGCCTATCGTCTCGGCCGTTACGCTGACGCCTTCTCAGCCTTCGAGCGCGTCGCCATCGACCCGTCAGAAAGCGGCTGGATCCGGTCCGGGGCCGGCTATTGGGCCGCTCGTTCCCTGATTCAAGACCGCAGACCGCAACAGGCGTCGGACTATCTGCGCCTGGCCGCACGATGGCCCACGACCTTCTACGGCCAGATCGCCATGCGCCAGCTCGGGGCCGAGCCCCTCATCCTGAACGCGCCCTGGCTGACTCCCGGAGCCAACACCATCGTCTTCAGCGCGCCAGAGGTCGATGAAACCGCAGCCCAGGCCTTCGTCGACGCCAATCCCGTCGCCCGCCGCGTCGCCGCCCTGGCCCAGATCGGACGTTCGGAGGACGCCATTGACGAACTCAGGTTGGCGACCTTCAATGCGCCGACCCCCGAGGAACGGTTGCAGTGGGCCATATTGGGCGAGAGCCTTGCCTCTCGTCTCGGTCTTGAGCGTACGGCCCAGATTGACGCCGCCGACTATCCCATCCCCGACCTCCAGCCGGTCGGCGGCTTCTCCCTACCGCGCGGGCTGGTTTACGCCATTGCGCGCAAGGAAAGCCGGTTCAACCCTCGGGCTCGCTCCGGCGCAGGCGCTTACGGCTTGATGCAGGTGATGCCGGCGACGGCGGCGGAGCTTAGCGGCAACACCGCCTTCCGAAGTGATCCAGAACTGCTGTTCGACCCAGCGATCAATATGCGGCTGGGCCAAAACTACGTCGAATACGTCCTGTCGATGGACGCTATTCAGGGCGACCTGATGCGCGCCGTGGTCGCCTACAACGGCGGTCCGCGCCCGGTGATCGAAGCACGCCGCGCCTTGGGGGCCGATGCTGACTCTCTGTTGCTGATCGAGAACATCCCCGTGTCCCAGTCGCGCCAGTACGTCGAAGAGGTCGTTGCGGCCTACTGGATCTATCAGCGCCTGCTGGGCGGGCGCCTGGATACGCTAGACGCCGTCGTCGCGGGCCATCCGGTTGTCCATGTGGCGCTCGATCGCGATCCAGCGCCTCCACCTGCCCCGCCCGCTCCCGCGGAGGCGACGGACGCCTCTGCGGCAGCCAGCCCGGCGACGCCGTAGCCGCTCGCCAGATCAGGCCGGGCACCTCTGCCAGCTGACGCTGTAGCCGTTATCGAGCCACGAGATCGTCAGTTCGCGCTCATTGGCCCGAACGCCCACAGGCTGAGACGTTGTCTCGCCCTGCGCGGAGCACACGAAAGTCGCGGTCCACCCGCCGTCAGCAGGCTGAAGCCCGGTGATCTGGCAGGTGTTCTCATAGCCGCGGAACTCCGTCGCCGTGACCACCAGGGGCCGCTCGGGACCGATGGTGTTGGAACACCACGCCAGGTCCGCCGCCCAGGCGCCGACGAACGCCGGCGGCGCTACCGAGGCCGGCTCCGCCGGCGGCGCCGACGCTGGCTGGGCGGGGTCGGCCTCGGAGCCGGTTGCATCGGTGTCCGCCGCAGGCTGGCAAGCGGCCAGGGCAAGAGCGAGAATGGGAATCAAGGCTTGTCTCATGTCCTCGGAACGCCTCACAGCTCAATTCGTTCGCACCGGTACCAATCTGGATCTCGCCGCCCTCGTCACGCCGCAGCCACCGCCTCGATTTCCACCAGCCACGCCTCATCGAAGAGGCCGGTCACGATCACCGTCAAAGCCGGCTGGCGCCCCGCCAGAACCTCCAGGCGGATTGCGCGATTTTCCCCGGCAAAGCTGCGATCAGACAAGAAGGTCGTGACCTTGACCAGATTGTCGAGCGTCATGTCCGCCGCCGCCAGCTGCGTCTCGACATTGGCCCAGGCCTGACGACACTGGCCTTCGAAATTGTCGGCCAGACTCCCGCCCGGCCCGACGGGGATCTGACCGGACAGGAATAGCCATCGCTTCGCCTCGTCCACCTCGACGGCTTGCGGATATTCACCCTCGACCGGGGGTGAGCCGTCACCGGTCAGGGGTCGCACCCTCATTGCCGGACGCCATCCGAGGCTGCGCGCGTGGCGGCGAATTCAGAGCCCGGCTTCCAGCCCGGCCATTGTTCGCCGTCAGCCAGCTCGATCACCAACCGCCGCAGCAGTTCCAGATTCTCCACCGCCGAACGCCAGTCCAGGTCGGGCGACCATTCATCGCCAAGCTGATGATAGAAGGATCGCCACTGTCGCTGGTACGCGGGCAGGCCAACGGCGCGACCGCCCTCGTCCCAGTCAACGCCATGCCACGGCATCAGCGCCGGCACCCCGGCCAGGGCGAACGGAAAATGGTCCGAGCGGTAGTAGAACCCTTCTTCAGGCCGGCCATCATCCGTCACCACACGCCCTTCCTCGCCGGCCAGCCGCGCCAGAACGTCTTCCAACGTGGTCTGGCCGTAGCCGATGATCGCGACATCGCGCGTCGGCGGTGACAGGGGCAGCATATCGATATTGATGTCGGCTACCGTCGTCTCCAGCGGCCAGACCGGGTTTTCAGCGTAGAAATAGCTGCCCAGCAGCCCCATTTCCTCCGCCGCCATGTGGGCGAAGACGATGGAGCGTTCGCGGGGGCCCTGGGCCTGCAGCACCCGCGCCAGCTCCAGCACGCCGGCGGTGCCCGACGCATTGTCCCAGGCGCCGTTGTGAACCGTATCGGCTCCGGCCGACGCGGGTTCGACACCGTTATGATCCCAGTGCGCCGAGACGATGATGGTTTCGTCAGGGCGCTCGGTCCCCGGAATCCGCGCCAGCAGATTGTAGGTCTGGATCGTCTCGATCTGTTCCTCGGCGCTCAAGGACAGGGTTACGCCCTCCAGCCGCCGAGCACGAAACTGCCCTGACATCACCTCGCTGAACCAGGCGCTGGCGTCGCCGTCATTGGATCGAATCCAGCCCATGACGGGATCCATCGCGATATACCCAGCGGCTTCGATATTCTCGACGCCGACGACCTGAACCGACGATAGCGTGACATGGTCCCGCAACTGATTCCAGCTGGCCGAGCCCGCCTGGATCGGCAGCAGCGTCAGAACAGCCAGCGCCCCTCGCCGATACGCCTCTTCAGTCTTGTACTGGTCCAGGCCGTAGAGACTGGGATAGTCGCCATTGAACCGGTCATCGTCCGGCTCGCCGTTCAGGACAATAACCACCGCGCCCTGGAGATCGACCCCGGCATAGTCGTCCCAACCCCGGTCAGGAGCCGAGATTCCATAGCCGGCGAAGACCACGGGCGCGTTGGTGAACTGGGCGCGGCCGTCGCCGTAGCTTGCGCGCACGAAGGCTGCGCTGGCGGCGCCGGTCAGGTTGACGGTCACCCCATTGGCCATCGACGCCCGCAGCGTCGCGCCCGGCACCGGGGAGAACTCCGTCAGGGTCACAGGCTGGAGCCACTGGCCATCTGGCCCGCCCGGCTCCAATCCCATGGCCTCGTATTGCGCCTGCAGATACGCCAGCGTGAGGCGCTCGCCATCGGTAGCGGGATGGCGCCCCTGGAAGCCATCGTCGCTGAGAATCCGGACGTGTTCGGACAGCCGCACCGCCTCTACGGCGGGGCCTGACGCCGTCGACATCGGTTGAGCAGACGGGGTCGCGCACGCCGCCAGGACCAGGGTGGAAACGGCGATCCAGGTCAGCTGCCAAGCCTTCATCATTCACCTCAGAACTGGTTCAAGCCTCACCGCCCCGCACGGCGAGGCCCGAGCTCTCAAGATCGCCTTGGCGGCTCTATTGTCGGCGCGCATCAGTCCGCTCGCGGGCCGGGCGGAACTCGACGCCCTCGTTCCAGGTCGGCCACTCGCGCGAGTTCGCCAGATCCAGGCCCATTCCGTAGAGGAGCATGATGTCCTCCGCCATGCCGTTCAGATTCCAGTCCGCCGACCACTCGTCATTGGCCTGGTGATAGCGATTGGCCCGATAGTCGGCGCTCCAGGCCTGCATCGCGGCCACACCGCCCTCGCGCAGGACCGAGCCACCGTCGGCGTACAGCATCGGAATGCCTCGCCGCGCCAGCGGGAAATGATCCGACCGGAAGAAGTAGCCGGCCTCGGGTGCACCGTCGGCCTCGACCGAGCGACCCGCCGCCGCCGCCGCCTGCGCCAGGTTCGTCTCCAGCGATGAATAGCCCGATCCAGTCACCGAAATGTTGGTGGTCGGCCCCATCACATTCATGCTGTCGATGTTGAATCCGGCGACGGTCAGGGCCGGATCGTAGATCGGGTTCGACGCGTAGAATTCCGATCCGAGCAGGCCGCTCTCCTCAGCGGTGAAACCGATCAGCACGATCGACCGCTCCGGCCGCGGGGTCTGGCCGAACAACCGGGCTAACTCCATCAGCGCCGTGGTTCCGGTGGCGTTGTCGACCGCGCCGTTGAAAATGGCGTCGCCGTCAGCGTCCGGCGCGCCGATGCCGATATGATCCCAGTGCGCGGTGTACAGCACGGTCTCGTCGGCGTGACCCGACCCCGGCAGGCGTCCAACAATGTTGTTGGTCTCAATCGTATCCGTCGCCAGGGCGTAGGAGCCGTCGAACGTCGCGCCGGGAATCTCCACGGCCTGGAAATCCGGCGTCCGGGCCTGAGCCTTCAAGGCCTCGAAATCGAGGCCCGCCTCGGCGAACAGCTCCACGGCCGTATCGCGGGTGATCCAGGCTTCCAGCCGGGTCCGCTCCGACGCCGGATCGGCGCGCTCGATATCGAATTGCGGTCCGGTCCACGAGTTGCGCACCGTGTTCCACCCGTAGGAGGCCGGGGCGTCCTCATGCACGATCAGAACTCCCGCCGCGCCCTGACGCGCCGCTTCCTCATATTTGTAGGTCCAGCGGCCATAATAGGTCATCGCCCGACCGTTGAAGGTGTTCAGACCCGGCTCCTCAAAGTCGGCGTCATTGATCAAGACCACGATGATCTTGCCACGCACATCGACGCCGTCGAAGTCGTTCCAGCCCCGCTCGACCGCATTCGTTCCGTAGCCGACGAAGACCAGCGGCAGGCCGTTCAACTCGACCTGACCGTCCGCGTCCGGCAGGCGCGAAGACATGACGATCTCCTCGCCCTGGTCCAGGCGGATCATGCGGCCGCCCACCGAAATCGAAGCCTCGGCGTCGCTCATGTTGAAACGCCGCAAGGTCACCGGCTGGACCCAGCTTCCGTTAGCCCCACCCGGCTCGAAGCCGGCCTCGGCCCAGGCGCGGGTGACGTAGTCGATGGTCATTTGCTCGTGTTCGGTGGCGATGCCCCGCCCTCCGAACTCGTCCGAAGACAGCACCCGGATGTGTTCGGACAGCTCGGCCGTGCTGATCGGGGCCGGGCCTGACGGCGCCACCGGCTCCGGGCTGGTCCCCGCCGCGCAGGCGGCCAGCGTCAGGGCGGCCGAACAGGCCAGGGCGGATCGGATCATGCGGACAGCCTCCTTACTACTTCAACCGGCGCGAACCCTAGCTACGCCGATCCGAGGAGTCACGAGCGCGTCACTCGATCTCCACCACTTCGACCCGGTCGCCGGACAGCACCAGGGCGATCTCGCCGCGCTTGAGTTTCAGCGCATCCTCACCGAACAGCTCGCGCCGCCAGCCGCTGAGCGCCGCCACGTCGGCCGTGTCCGAGATGGCGATCTTCTCCAGGTCTGAGACATTGGCGATCAGCTTGGGCGCCACGCCCCGGTTCTCACACTTGGCCTTGAGCAGCACCTTCAACAGCTCCACCACCGACGCCGGAGCCGGCGGCTGGTGCGCGGGCCGCTCAACCTCGGGCGCATGGGCCTCGGGGTCGTTCAACACGGCCTTCAGCGCCGCGATCAAATCATGACCCATGCGCGAGGCGCCGAACCCCTTGGGCACGGACCGCAAGCGGTTGAAGGCGTCAGGGTCCAGCGGCGTCTGGGTTGCGATCTCGTCGATCGCCTCGTCCTTGAGGATACGCCCGCGCGGCTGGTCGCGCTCCTGGGCGGTGCTTTCGCGCCACTCGGCCGTCGCCTTGAACGCCGCCAGGTATTTGGCTGAAAACCGCTTGGGCTTGAGCCGCTTCCAGGCGTTCTCAGGGGCCACGTCGTACAACGCCGGGTCGGTCAGGGCCGCCATCTCCTGGGCCACCCACTCCAGCCGGCCTTCCTTGTCCAACCGCTCCCTCAGCTTGGGATACAGCTTGGCCAAGTGGGTCACATCGGCCAGGGCGTAGTCGAACTGGGCGCTGGTCAGAGGCCGCCGCGCCCAGTCGGTGAAGCGGCTGCCCTTGTCGACCTGCTTCTTGAGCATCTGCCGAACTAGAGAGTCGTAGCTGACCTGATCACCGAAGCCCGCAGCCATGGCCGCAGCCTGGGTGTCGAACATCGGCTTGGGCATGGCGCCCAGCTTGTTGAAGATCTCAACATCCTGGCGCGCCGCATGGAACACCTTGACCGTCGCCGGGTCTCGCAACAGCTCCAGAAACGGCGTCAGATCCAGCCCCTCGGCCAGAGGATCGATGACAGCCTCATGCTCCGGCGTCGCCGCCTGGATCAGGCACAGCTTGGGCCAATAGGTGGTCTCGCGCATGAACTCGGTGTCCACGGCGATGAAGGGGGCGCCTTTGACGGCGTTGCAGAACGCCACAAGGGCGGCGTTGTCAGTGATCGAATCCATGAAATCAGCTATAGCCCCGCCGCGCCTGTCTCTGGCAAGAGCACGCGCGCAACAGAATTAACTTCACAGGAGCACGGCGGCGCCATGTCTGATCGGCCCAACGGTCTCACCTATGCCGACGCCGGCGTCGATATCGACGCGGGCGAAGCCCTCGTGGACGCCATCAAGCCGCTGGCCAAGGCGACGGCCCGTCCCGGTGCTGAGCCTTCGCTGGGCGGTTTCGGCGCCCTGTTCGACACCAAGGCCGCCGGCTTTGTCGATCCGCTCTTGGTCACCACCACCGACGGCGTCGGCACCAAGCTGAAAATCGCCATCGAGACCGGCCGCCACGACCACGTCGGCATCGACCTGGTCGCCATGTGCGTCAACGACCTGTTGGCCCAGGGCGCCGAGCCGCTGATGTTCCTGGACTATTTCGCCACCGGCAAGCTCCAGATCGAGGTCGCCCGCCGCGTCGTCGCCGGCATCGCCGAGGGCTGCAAACTGGCCGGCTGCGCCCTGGTCGGCGGCGAGACCGCCGAGATGCCGGGCATGTACGGCGACGGCGAATACGACCTGGCCGGCTTCTCGGTGGGCGCGGTCGAGCGGGGCCAGACCCTGCCGCGCCTGGATGATCAGAAGGCCGGCGACGCCATCATCGGCGTCGGCTCATCGGGCCCGCATTCCAATGGCTATTCCCTGATCCGCAAGATCGTCGAGCGTTCCGGCCTGGCCTGGGGCGCCGACGCCCCCTTCGCTGCGGACCGCACCCTGGCCCAGGCCCTGATGGAGCCGACCCGCATCTACATCAAGTCGGTCCTGCCGTTGATGAAGGCGGGTCGGATCAAGGGCGGCGCCCACATCACCGGCGGTGGCCTGATCGAAAACCCCCAGCGCGGGGTCGCCGACGGCCTGGTTCCGAGCTTCGACTGGAACGCCTGGACTCTCCCGCCGCTGTTCCAGTGGCTGGGTGAAACCGGCGGCGTCTCCGACCACGAACTACACCGCACCTTCAACTGCGGCATTGGCTTTGTTCTCTATGTCTCTGAAGATGATGCCGCTTCCGTTGTCGAAGACCTGATAGCCGCTGGCGAAACCGCCTTCATCTGCGGAACCCTGCAAAGTGCCTGACCTCGCGTTTCCCTTCTCCCCTTGCGGGAGAAGGTGGCAGGCCGAAGGCCTGACGGATGAGGGGTCGCGCCGCCCTTTCCGTTCCCGGCCTATCCGTCGCACTCGGACTGTCAGTTCGGCGCGCCCCCTCATCCGACCTCGCTGCGCTCGGTCGCCTTCTCCCGCAAGGGGACAAGGATGACGAAGGTCGCCATCCTCATCTCCGGGGCCGGCTCCAACATGGCCGCCCTGATCGCAGCGCAGTCGGCTGACTGCCCGTACGAGATCGTCTGCGTTCTCTCCAACAAACCTGATGCGCCCGGCCTTGATCGCGCGCGCGCACTCGGCGTCGAGGCGCTCGCGGTCGATCAGGCGCCTTTCGGCAAGGACCGCGCCGCCCACGAAGCCGCCATCCATGCTGAACTGGTCGCCCGCGACGTCGAATGGGTCGCCCTGGCCGGCTATATGCGCTTGCTGACGCCGGAGTTCGTTGAGCGGTGGCGGGGCCGACTGATCAACATCCACCCGTCTCTCCTGCCCAAGTATCCCGGCCTGGACACCCACCGCCGCGCTCTGGAGGCCGGCGACGCCGAGGTCGGGTGCACCGTCCACCACGTCGTCGCCGAAATGGACGCCGGACCAATCATCGCCCAGGCCACCGTCCCGGTGTTAGCGGGCGACACGCCCGAGTCGCTGGCCGCGCGCGTTCTGACGGCTGAACACACGCTCTATCCGGCGGCGCTAGCCATGGCCGTCTCCGCGCCTCGGTTCCCGCACACCTAGCCGCTCATCTCCGCGACGGAGGGGATCCAGTTCTGTCCACCGGGCGCCGGCATCCAGAGGCGACAAATCCTGTCGACATTTGACCGTTCCTTCCCGTCATTCCTGATACAATATGTCCCCACTCAGACGGCCAAAATTCCCGCCCAATAGGCTCCGGCTATGATCATTCCTGGCCAGACTGAAGCTTCAGCTCGGCCTCTAGGGTCTTTGACATTGTAAGGATCGGGCGACCCGCCGACCGAGGCGCGCCCACGGCGCACAAACGCCCCATCGGCGATGGAGACATCGGCTATTTTCGTCTCGCAAGACATTCGGCCGCGAAAAAAGGCCCCCGGATCACTCCGAGAGCCCTTCTCTATTCGTCTTCGCCTGGAAGTGACTTAGCCCGGGATCTGGGCGTCGTCGAAGAACTGGGCGATCTCGATGCCGGCGTTCTCCAGCGAGTCCGAGCCGTGGACCGAGTTCTCGCCGATCGACAGGGCGAACAGCTTGCGGATCGTGCCCTCGGCGGCTTCCTGCGGGTTGGTCGCGCCCATGACTTCGCGGTAGCGGGCCACGGCGTTGTCGGCTTCCAGCACCTGCACCACGACCGGTTCAGCGATCATCTGGCCGACCAGCTCGTTGTAGAACGGGCGGTGAGCGTGGACTTCGTAGAATTTCTTGGCCTGGTCTTCGGTCAGGCGGATTCGGCGCTGGCCAACGATGCGCAGGCCGGCCGCCTCGATCACGGCGTTGATCGCGCCGGTCAGATTGCGGCGCGTGGCGTCGGGCTTGATGATCGAGAAGGTGCGTTCGGTCATGGGGAGTGACTTCTTGTTTGGGGTTTTGAGGGTCGCGGGCTTATAGCGGCGCCCTCCCCGCTTTCCAACCCGCCGATTTCATCATGCTCCAGATCAAGGATCTGACCTTTTCCGCCTGGGGTCGTCCCTTTCTCGACGACGCCTCCGTCAGCGTCCCGCCCGGCGCGAAAGTCGGGCTGGTCGGCCGCAATGGCGTGGGCAAGTCGACGCTGTTCAAGCTGATCCTGGGCGAACTCCAGCCGCCCGGCGATGAGATCAGCCTGCCGAACCGGGCGCGGATTGGCTCGGTCGATCAGGAACATCCGGCGACGCCCGTCTCGCTGCTGGACACCATTCTGGAGGCCGACGAGGAGCGCCACACGTTGATGGGCCGGCTCGAAACCGCCCCGCCCGAAGAGATGGGCGAGATCTGGGAGCGGCTGATCGCCATCGACGCCGAAAGCGCCCCGTCACGCGCCTCCGAAATCCTGGTCGGCCTGGGTTTCTCTCAAGTGGATCTGGCCCGCCCGATGTCGGAATTCTCCGGCGGTTGGCGGATGCGCGTGGCCCTGGCCGCGGCCCTGTTCGCCGAGCCGGACATTCTGCTGCTGGACGAGCCGACCAACTATCTGGACCTGGAAGGCGCCCTCTGGCTTGAAGCCCGCCTGCGCAAATACCCGCACACCGCCATCATCATCAGCCACGACCGGGAACTGCTCAACGCCTCGTGCACCCACATCCTGCACATGGCCAACCGCCGGCTCGAACTCTACACCGGCGGCTACGATGACTTCGAAAAGCGTCGAGCCGAAAAGCTGCGCCTTTTGGAAGCTACCCGCGCCAAACAGGACGCCGAGCGCGCTCACCTGCAAGCCTTCGTCGATCGCTTCAAGGCCAAGGCCTCCAAGGCCACCCAGGCGCAATCGCGCGTCAAGCGCCTGGCCAAGATGCAGCCCATCAGCCTGCCGCCCGACGAACGGGTCGCCCCCTTCGTCCTGCCGTCGCCCAAGCGCCCGCTGGCGCCGCCCCTGATCCGGCTTGAAAAGGCCGACGTCGGCTATGAGCCCGGCAAGCCCATCCTGCGAAATCTCAACCTGCGCATGGACGAGGACGATCGCATCGGCCTCCTGGGCGTCAATGGCGCCGGCAAATCGACCTTCGCCAAGATGATCGCCGAGGCCCTCGTGCCCGAGAAGGGCGAGTATCTGCATTCCAGCAAGATGCGGGTCGGCTGGTTCCACCAGCACCAGATCGAGGCGCTGGATCCCAATGACACGGCCCTCGAAATCATCCGCCGGGCCATGCCCGAGGCCTCCGAGTCCAGCCGCCGCTCGCGCCTGGCCCAGTTCGGCCTGCCTTTCGAAAAGCAGGAAACCAAGGTCGACAGCCTATCGGGCGGCGAGCGCGCCCGCTTGCTGCTCAACCTGGTCGCCATGGAAGCGCCGCACGTCCTGATCCTGGACGAGCCGACCAACCACCTGGATATCGACAGCCGCCGCGCCCTGCTCGATGCGCTGAACGACTATCAGGGCGCGGTCATCCTGATCACCCACGACCGCTCGCTGATGGAGTTGGTCGCCGACCGCCTGTGGCTGACCGCCGACGGCACGGTGAAGCCCTTCGACGGCGACATGGACGACTACGCCCGCTACGTCATCGAGAGGGCCCGGGCCGCCGGCTCAAAGCCGCGCCAGGTCGAGGTCCCCACCGCCGAGGCCGCGCCGACGCCCGCGCCGTCCAAGCCAAAGAAGAAAGACGGCCCGTCGCCCTCGACCCTGCGCTTCGCCGCCAAGAAGGCCGAGGACCGGATGGCCGCTCTCAGCGCCGACCTGGCCCGGCTCGACGACGAACTGGCCAACGCCGCCGTCACAAACCCCAAGGCGCTGGAAGGGCTCAGCCGCGCCCGAGCCAAGGCTCAGGCCGATCTCGACGCCGCCGAAGCCACCTGGGTCCAGGCCGAGGAAGCCCTGGCCGAAGCCTAGCGGCAAGAGATCGAAACAACCCGCTGGGTTTGAGGGTCAATTTCGATGTTCAGGCGGTCCAGCTGAAGGTCTTGCAGGACGGATTCGCCACTCTCGACGATACGCCACTCATCGCCCGTCGGCGGCTCAGGCAGATCGCCGCGCGCGCGCCCGATCCAGTCCTGTTTCGCCGCCGCTTCGCAGGCGTCACCAAAATAATAGGCAACGGCCGAGCCCGGCCCAAACGCCACCCAGACATTCGGATTACTGGGATGATTGCGCACCTCCGACCCTTCCGGGGCCCAATAGGTGTAGGGCGGCGGCGGATCAGCCGTCATGGTCACCGCAGGCTCCGCCAACCCGTCGACCCTCGCAGGGGCCGTAGCGGCGTCACCGTCTGAAGGCGGATCGGCCGGCGCCTCTGCTTGCGGCGCACCGCACGCCGCCAGCAACAGAAGGCCGGTAACAGGCATCAAACGCATCGCACACCCTCGATCATCCCGCTGGCCTCGTCGTAAAAGACTGTAAGGCGGTCGGGGCGATAGTCCCGCGTCATCGTGCATTCGGTGCAGACGAACCGAACATTGGCGTCGGCAGGAAACATCACCGCGCCACGATGCGAGCCAATCAGGGACCGCGCGGCCTCGGCGTCGCATCGCCAGGCCTGATCGCTCGGCTCGGGTTCAATCACAGCCGGCGCCGCGCAGGCGCTGCCCAGGACCAAAGCGGCGGCGCTGATCAATGCCCGGTTCATCCGCAGCGCACCGCGTCGATCACGCCGGTCCTTTCATCGTAGGTGATGTTCAGCCGGGACGGGTTGTAGTCCATCGTCACCGGACAGCTGTTGCACGTCACCCGCCAGGTCGCCCCCACCGGCTGGGTCGGAACCTCAGAGCGCTGACGCCCGACCAGATACTGATAGTCCGAGGCCCGGCACTGGTTCTGCTCGGGCGGAATGGGATCGGGTCGAGGTCCGGTGGGCGGCGAAGCCGCGCAGGCTCCCAGCGCGACGACGGAGGCGATCAGGACCAGTCTCATGGCGCGTTCCTTTCGGTCAGCCGCAGAACACCCGCTCAACCAGGCCAGAGTCACGATTATAAAGAATATTCAATCTGCTAGGCGAATAATCTTCAGTCAATGGACAGGTCGTGCAGGCCACCCGGCGGCTGGTGACATCTACGGGAACGGGTATCGACGTCCGAGGTTGCCCAATCAGGGCCTGAAGTTGCGTCGCCCCGCACTGATCGCCGGACGGTTGGGCGGACACCGGCGGCGCGCTCTGCACCGGGCGCGACGGCGCCGACGGCGAGCCTCCGCATCCCGCCAGAACCAGCACGGCCGAAACCAACACCCCCTTCGTCACGCCGCTCTTGCCCATGCCCCCTCCTCGTTCTGGCGCCAGTAGGATGCATCCTGACCGGCCGCCTTGACCTGTTTCCATTGTTCGCGCGCGCGCGCCAGAGCCGCCTCGTCCCGACCGTCGAACACCACGAGACAGCGATCCAGGCCGGCCAGATCGCCCATATCGGCTCCATCGACGATGAACAGCGCCTGAGCGCCGTTCTGGTTGTCGGCCTGCGTGGTCAGCAGCACGGGCTGACGCTCGGCGTTGTCTGCATCAGCCCGTCCATGCGGCAGAAACGAATCCGGTCGCCCGGTCCATAGCTGTTCGTCCAGAGCCGACATCAACTGCGGGTCGCGCACCCGAACCATGGCTCGCCAGCCCCGGTTCAGCGTTTTCTCCAGCAAATCGCCTAGCACCTGAATCAGGCTGGATCGCTCCAGGTGGTAGAACCAGACCTCACTGCTTGAATCAGCCAATACAGTCTCCGGAAAATCGAGGGCGCGTCACTTTACGACGCCCGCGCGCCGTGCATCCTGCGCGGGCGAACAGACGGCTGCAAGGGAGGCGCGGTCGATCGGTCCGATGTTTGATGTGCCCCTCAAACCGCCTTCCGGAGATATGACCCATGCTGGCTCGCCTCACCGCCATCGCTGCAACAGCCCTGGCCCTCACCGCCGGAGTCGCTGCAGCTCAGGACTACGGCCTTGAGCCCACCTTCGGGACCTTGAACCTGCAAACCGGCTATGTGCCTGACCCGGCCGTGATCCCGCTGATCGCCGGCGGCGACATCGACGCCTCGAGTCTGGGCGACATGTGCGTCGGCTACATCGCCAATGCACCGGACTTCCGCGTCAACTACACCGCCGGCGCGGATTTCCCGCTTATTATCTCGGCCGTATCCGAGGCCGATACGACGCTGGTGATCAATGCGGCCGACGGATCCTGGCACTGCAATGATGACACCGACGGCCTAAATCCGGCCGTGGCCTTCACCACGCCGGCTTCGGGACAGTACGACATTTGGGTCGGCGTCTATGATGCGGCGGGGACTGCGCCCGCCGGCTTGTACATCTCCGAAGTCACGACCGGCGGAGAGATGATGGAGCCAACCGGCGACTAGTCCTCGTCATCCGCGAGCAGAGGCGCGCCGGACGGTCTGAGCCGCCCGACGCTTGCCCCGCGGCATCAGCCCTCATAGCGGTCCTGAACCATCTGATTGAGCAGCCGCACACCATAGCCGGTCGCTCCGCTCGGCACCGTCTCGACCTTGGAATCCTTGCTCCAGGCCGTCGGCGCGATATCGATGTGGGCCCAAGGCGCCTTGTTGACGAAACGCTGAAGGAACAGCGCCGCGGTGATCGAGCCGCCGGCGCGACCATTGCCCATGTTCTTCACGTCAGCGATCGGGCTGTCGATATGACGCTCATAGGCTTCGGGCAGCGGCATCCGCCATACGTTCTCGCCGGTCGGCGGTCCCGCCGCCAGGATGTTGTCGGCTAGCTTGTCGTCGTTCGAAAAGACGCCGGCGTATTCCAGGCCCAGCGAGACGATCATGGCCCCGGTCAGGGTCGCCAGGTCGATCATGAACTTCGGCTTGAAGCGATCTTGCGTGTACCAAAGGGCGTCCGCGAGAACGAGACGGCCCTCGGCATCGGTGTTGATCACCTCGATCGATTGGCCCGACATGGAGATGACCACGTCGCCCGGACGCTGGGCGGCGCCGTCAGGCATGTTCTCGACCAGGCCGATCACGCCGATCGCATTGACCTTGGCCTTGCGTCCGGCCAGGGCGTGCATGACGCCCGTAACGGTCGCGGCGCCGCCCATGTCCCACTTCATCTCTTCCATGCCTTCAGCCGGCTTGATCGAGATGCCGCCGGTGTCGAAGCAAACGCCCTTGCCGACGAAAGCGATCGGCTGATCCGACTTGGCCCCGCCGTTCCAGCGCATCACCACCAGTTGGCTCTCGCGTACGCTGCCCTGACCGACACCGAGCAAGCTGCGCATGCCCAGCTTTTCCATCTCCTTCTCGCCGAGGACCTCGACCTCAAGCCCGACCGACTTCAACGCCTTACAACGTTCTGCGAAGGACTGCGGGTGCAGGACGTTGGCCGGCTCGGAAACCAGGTCGCGGGTGAAGATCACCGCGTCCGCCAGCGCGTCCCAGGCCTTGGCCGCCGTCTTGGCGGCCTTCGGGTCGGCGCAGACGATGCGGACGGTCTCGATCGAGGCGGTCTTCTCCGGCTTCAACGTCGAGCGGTACTTGTCGAATCGATAGGACGCCAAGCGCACGGCGAAACCGGCCCGCGCCGCGCCTTCAGCGGGCAATTGGGTCAGCTCGATCGCGAGGGTGTGGGCTCCAGACATCTTGGCGGCGTTGTAGGCGGCGCCTGCAGCCGTCTCGATCGCAAGGTCACGGAATTCCGATTCGCCGCCCGCCCCGATCAGCCAGGTCTGAACGCCTTCGGAAGCGCCGCCCAAAAGCATCGTCTGGCCCGCCTCGCCGCTGAACCGTCCTTGTTTGGATGCGCGCGTCACAATGCCGCCAAGCGCCGTATCGGCGTCGCGCGCCGCCGACGAAAGGCGAGAATCTTCAAACACTAAAAGGGCGACGGCGTCGGCGTCGCCTGCCTTGGCGACGAATTCGATCTTCATCAGTGGGCTCCTGGTCGTTCGGCCACGGGCCAAACGGCTACTCTTATCTCACGGCGGACATGGCGTTCGCCAACGAGCGTGATAAATGCCTCGCGCGGGCCTTGCCCGCAATGTCCGCTATGAAGATCATTGATCGCTATCTTTTCCGTCAGCTCGCCGGCCCGGTTCTCGTTGCGATCGGGGCGCTAACGCTTGTCGCCACCCTGGGGCAGAGCCTGGGGCAGCTCGACCTGATCGTCGAGCGCGGCCAGAGCGCCTGGACGCTATTCAAGGTCACCGTTCTGGCTCTGCCCCAGGTGGTGACCCTCATTCTTCCGATCGGGGTTCTGATCGGGGCGCTGATCGCGCTGAACCGGCTGCATTCCGAACACGAAATCGTCGTCTGCTACGCCGGCGGCATGAGCCGTTGGCGGGTGATCGACCCCGCGATGCGGCTGGCGGCGCTGGTGGCCCTTGTCGCCCTGGCCTCGAATCTCTTCTTGCAGCCCGCAGCCATGCACGAGATGCGTCGCGACCTTCACGCCGTGCGCGCCGATCTTGCCGCCGTCCTGGTTCGAGAGGGAGAGTTTATCGAGGGGGCGCCGGGCCTGACGATCTACACCCAGCGCGTCGACCAGAATGGGCTGCTCCGCAACCTGTTCATTCACATCGAACGGCCAGATGGCGCAACGCTGTACGATGCGACCGAAGGGCGGATCACCACGCTGGAGGGGCGCCCGGTCATCATTTTGTCGGAGGGCTCATCGTCCGAATTCTCCAGCGCCGGCGTGCTCAACTATCTGTCGTTTGATGACTACGTCGTGGAGCTGGGCGAATACGCCATCGCGCCGGACGCCCTTCACTTCAAGGAATCCGACCGCTGGCTGTCGGAACTGCTGTTCCCTGACCCCGCCAACGAGTGGGAAACGGGGAGCCGGCTTCGGCTCCTCGCCGAGGCTCACGCGCGCCTTTCGACACCCTTGTATGTCATCGCCTTCATGGCTGTCGCGATCGCCGCCGTGCTGGGAGGCAGCTTTAGCCGGACCGGTTACGCACGACGAATCGCCTTTGCGTCTGCCGGCGCGATCACGGTCCGGCTTCTGGGCTTCGCCGTTCTTTCGGCCTGCGGCTCCAACGCCTGGCTGAACATCTTGCAATACCTGTTGCCGATCGCTCTGGGCTGGCTGGCTCTCAGGCCCATGTTCCGACAGCGCATCAAGCGATTCGTCGAGATCGGCTCCGGGCGGCAACAGGCACCTATGAGGGCCCCGGCATGAGACGCATTCGCTCGCGTCTGCCTGGGTTCCTCACCGCTTGGCAAGGACGTCTAACCAGTATCGAGCAGTACGTTCTCAGGCGCACCCTGATGGCGATCGCCGGGGTCCTGGCGATCATCGCCGCAGTGGTGATGCTGATCGACTTCGTTGAGGTGTCTCGCGACATCGGCGGACGGGTGGATATCTCCGCAGTCGGCCTGTTCGGCCTCATGTTGATGAAGTCACCGTCTGTAATCGTTCAGCTTCTGCCGTTTGTGTTCCTTTTTGGCGTTCTCGCGGCCTTTGTCGGGCTCAACCGCCGCAGCGAGTTGATCGCGATGCGCGCCGCCGGGGTCTCCGCCTGGCGCTTCATCTTCCCGGCCGCCGGCGCCGCCCTCATCATCGGCATCCTCACCGTCGGCATTCTCAGCCCGGTCGCCTCCTGGCTTGACGGCCAGTATCAACGCAGCGCCGACGCATTGCTGTCCAGTCGGGCTGGCGCGCCGCAGTCCCCATCAACGGTTTGGGTTCGTCAGGGTGACGGTCGCACACAGGTCATCATCCGCGCCCGCGAGCGGATCCCCGAGACCTCGGCCCTGCGCAACGTGTCCATGTTCATCTACAGCGCCGACGCCACCGGCCGCCGCGTTTTTCAACGTCGAATAGAGGCCGAATCCGCCCTGCTCGTCCCCGGGGCCTGGGAACTGACCAATGCGCGTGAAGCAGCGGCTGGCGAACAGGCCGTCAGCTACGCCACCCTCTCGATACGCTCAAACCTCTCTGTGGAAGACGCCTTCAATCGGTTCGAACACCCGCGCAGCGTACAGTTCTGGAAACTGCCAAGCCTCATCGCGACGATTGAGTCTGCGGGATTCTCGGCGACCCAATATCGGCTCCGGCTGCAAGAACTCCTGGCTACGCCGCTCATGTTCGCGGCGATGTCCGTGTTGGCGGCCGCCTTCTCGCTTCGACTGATGCGGCTAGGCGACATGCCGCTTATGGTCGTGTCTGCGATCGGCTTGGGGTTCCTCTTCTACTTCCTCAACGCCTTCATGCGCGCCCTGGGGGAAGCTGAGATCCTGCCGCCCTTCGCCGCAGCCTGGATTCCCCCCTTGCTGGTGATCCTGTGCGCGTTCACCTTGCTCTGCTACACCGAAGACGGCTAACCGGGGCGGAGCTTTCTGTAGGACTCGATGGTCAGGTTTGACGCCGAAGTTTGTAGCCCGCGCCTGCGAGCAAAACTGCTCGCCGGGATCGGCGTTGCCGCCCTCAATCTGTTGGCCGGCCCCGCGTTTTCCCAGGAGGCGCCAGCGAGCGCGCGCCAGGTCGTCGAGCAGCCAGGCCCGGACGGACTCACCGCGGACGGCCTCTACCTCGAGGCTGACTCGATCACGCATGATCGCGAGACGCAGCATCTGATCGCCACCGGCGCAGTTCAGGCCCGATATCAGGGTCGGCTTCTGCGCGCCGACCGCATCGACTATTTCATCCAGACCGGCCTGCTCACCGCGGCCGGCAATGCGGAGTTGATCAATCCCGATGGGACGGCTCAGTACGCCGACACCATCGAGCTGGACGATGAGCTTCGCGCCGGGGTCGCCACCGGGTTCGCGGCCCGGCTGGAGGACAATATCAAGATCGCCGCCGCCACCGCCGTGCGTCGCTCCGAGACCGTCAATGAGCTCAACAACGCCATCTTCACCCCGTGCGACATCTGCAACGAAGAAGGTGAGTCCAGTGAACCGACCTGGGCGATCCAGGCCAGTACGATCGTTCAGGATCAAGACAACGCGATCGTCTTCTATCGCAATGCCGTCATTCGGGTCGCGGGCGTACCGGTCTTCTATTCGCCGGTCTTCTGGCATCCCGACCCGACCTCGGAGCGTCAGTCCGGTCTCCTGGTCCCAACGGTCTCCACCTCCGACGCGCGCGGCTTCTCCTATGAGCAACCCTATCTGTGGGTGATCTCGCCGCACCAGGACCTCATCATCAGCCCGCAGATCAACAGTTCGGTCAATCCGTTCCTGAATCTTGATTGGCGTCGGCGATTCTACTCCGGCTCGGCCCAGATTCGCGGCGGTTACACGCACGAGCAATTGTTTGGGAACATCGACATCGATCCCGGCCCGGGAGTCGATTTCGACAACACCGGCTATGGCCAGGCCGAGTCGCGCGGCTACGTGTTGGGCGACGGTCGCTTTGCGATCAATTCGGATTGGCGCTGGGGCTTCACCATTGAGCGCGTGTCCGATCCGACCTTGTTCGACCGCTACGACATCGAGGACGTTTACGCCGACCGCGGCCTCTTCCAGACGGATGATCGACGCTTGGTCAGTCAGGTCTATATCGAGAGGCAGACGGGCCGTTCCTATTTTTCGGCGGCGATTCTCTCATTCCAGTCGCTTCGGCTGATCGGCATCGATCCGGTCACCTTCCCTTCCGGCGATGCGCGCGGGCTGATCTTTGAGAATGACGAGACCCTGCCCATCGTCGGGCCGCTGATTGAAGCACGATGGGAGCCGGACACGCCGGTCTTCGGCGGCCGCTTGCGGCTGAAGGCGTCCGCCGTCGCACTGGTGCGCGAGGACTATGTTGGCTCGCCCGTCATCTCTCCGACCTATCTGCCTCCGCCAGGACCCACGGCGGGCCTGCCAGGCGTCGACAGCGCGCGCGCCACATTTGAGATGGATTGGCGGCGGGCCCTGACCACGAATTTCGGCCTGCGCCTGGAACCCTTTGCAACCGCCCGCGGCGATTTCTACACCGTCGAGGATCTGCCGGTTCCCCTGGCCGACGACAATGCTGTGTCCCGCTTCAACGCGACCCTCGGCCTGGATATTCGCTACCCCCTGATTCGCCGATTTGAGAACGGGGCGCTGATCGTAGAGCCGATGGCTCAGATCGCTGTCTCGCCGGACGCCGACATCGATCCGCGCATACCGAACGAAGACAGCCAGATCATCGAATTGGATGAATCCACGCTCTTCCAGGACAACAAGTTCCCTGGGTACGACCTCTATGAGGGGGGCGTGCGCGCCAGCCTGGGGATGCGGATCGCCGCCGAGTGGGCGAATACCCGCAGCGCCAGCCTGTTTGTCGGTCGGATGTTCAGGGCCGAGGAAGAATCTGGCTATCTCAGACAGATCACCGGCGCGCCGCCGGGCCAGTTGTACGATCCCACGGGGATTTCTGAAACATCCTCGGACTGGGTCGTCGCAGCCGCCTTCCAGCCGATCGCCGGCGGCTCGGGCTGGGCCCGGGCCAGGCTGGATGACAATCTCGAGGTCCGCCGGGCTGAAGTCGGATTCGGGGCTCGCTTCCGGCAAGCCGACTATGTGGCCGTGCGCTATATCGTCGACCGGACGGATCCGTCGCCGCTCGGGCTGTCAAATTACGAGAATCTGCAGGTATCTGGTCAGGCCTTCGTCGTCGGCGACTGGGGCGTCACATTCAACGCGATCCGCGATCTGGAGGAGGAGCTTTGGCGCCGCTCCGAGATCGGCCTGTTGTACGAGGACGAATGCCTGCGATTTGAGATCGTCTATGAACGCAACGAAGATTTCCTCTCCGGAAGAGGGATTCGTGCTTCGGAAGGGGTCTTTGTGCGCCTAAACCTCGCCACATTAGGTGGATCAAGGTAGAGCTAATGCCCGCTGTACGTCGCCCGACGGCGCGTCAATCACCCACCCCGCTCGTCGGAAAAGGAACCACATCCCCTATGCGTTGGATGTTCTCTGCGGGAGCCCTCGCTTTCGCCCTCGCCCTGTCTCATCCCGCCTCGGCGCAGGTCGCTGGCGAACCTGGATCGCCCTCGGCGGCGCCGGCTGAAACGCCGGATATCACGATGGCGGAAGGCGTGCTGATGACGGTCAATGACGCCCTCATCACGAGCTATGATGTGCGGCAACGCATGTTGCTGCTGATTTTCACCTCGCAGATTCAGCCCACTGAGGAAAACCTGGCCGCTATTCAGCAGCAGGCCATGCGCAGCTTGATCGACCAGCAGCTTCAGGCGCAGGAGCTGGTGCGGTACGAGGTGAACGTATCGGACGCGCAGATAAATTCTGAAATCGCCAATATGGCGCAATCAGGCGGAACATCTCCCGAGCAGTTGGTCGGGACCATGCAGCAGTTCGGGATCGACCCGGCCTCCTTCAGAGATCGTCTTCGCACCGATATCGGGTGGGGAATGCTCGTGACCGGCCGATATCGCGACCGCGCTCGGGTGGGCGCCGATCAGATCGACGCTGTTCTCGCTCGGGTCGAGGACTCCGCTTCGCGGCCACAATGGCTGCTCGGGGAGATCTACCTCGATGCGAACACCGTCGGCGGCATGGACGTGGCGATGAACGGCGCCCGCCAGCTGGTCCAGCAGATCCTGCAAGGCGCGCCCTTCACGGCCGTCGCGCGGCAGTTTTCGCAAGCGCCTTCAGCGTCCGGAGGGGGCGATGCCGGTTGGGTTGTGGAGGGAGAGTCCCCCGCCGCCGTGCAAACCGCCCTGAACCAGATGAACCCTGGCCAGCTCTCCAATCCTATTCAGGTCGACGGCGGCGTTTACATCATCCTCGTACGCGACGAGCGCACGGGGGCGGTTTCAACGCTCGCCAACCTGCGCCAGGCGGGGATCCGGCTTGCACCCGGCGCCAGTGACGCCGAGGTCGCCCAGGCCTCCGCCCAGCTTGGTCGCCTTCGCGATAGCGGGCTGACCTGTGAGAACATCGTCTCCAGGGCGAACGAAACGCCGGGAATCGTTGGTTCGGAGCTGGGCGAGGCCAATCTGTCGGACCTTGCCCCGCCCTTCCAGGAAATCGCCCGTAGCGCCGAAGTCGGCAGCATCAGCGCGCCGGTGCGTTCTGAACAGGGCATCCATCTGATCGCCATGTGCGGCCGGCGCATGGCTAGCGACTCCATCCCCTCGCGCGAAGAAGTCGAGCGCGAGCTCGGCAATCAGCAACTGAACATGGTGAACCGCCGCTACCTGCGTGACCTTCGCAACGCGGCAACTATCGTCGTGCGCGGCCAGGAAGGCTAACGGCATGCCCCCTCGCCCCCTCGCCCTTAGCCTGGGCGATCCGGGCGGGATCGGCGCTGAAATCGCGGCTCAGGCCTGGACGACCCTGCGTTCCTCCGGCCCTGAGTTTGTGGCGGTTGGCGATGCCAGACTTCTGGAGGCTCAAGGCGTGCCGACGGCCCGTTTTGACGCCTGGCCTGCCACTGCTGCGCCCTTTGGCGAGCGACTGCCTGTCCTTGATCGTCCAGGCCCGGTCGAGGTCCGCATCGGCCGCGCCGATCCGGACCAAGCCGCCGCGATCACCGGCTGGATCGAAACGGCTGTCGGCCTGGCCCTGTCAGGCGAAGCGACCGGCGTCGTCACCTGTCCCATCGCCAAGGCGCCGCTCTACAAGGCCGGTTTCCGCTTTCCCGGCCACACCGAGTTCATCGCTGAGCTGACCGCTTCAGCGCCCCTCGACGGCGCCCGCGGACCGGTGATGATGCTGACCGCGAAGGATCTTCGCGTCTGCCTGGTCACGATCCACGTCCCATTGAATGAAGTCCCTGAACTGGTGACCGCCGAGCGGGTGATGCGGACCGCGCGGGTGGCCCACGAGGCGCTGCGCCGCGACTTCGGGATTGAGCATCCTCGCCTCGCCCTGGCGGGGCTCAATCCACACGCCGGCGAGGGCGGCTCTATTGGCCTGGAAGAGGGCGAAATTCTGATGCCGGCGGTCGAACGCTTGCGCGCCGAAGGCATCCAGATCACCTCGCCCCTGCCGCCCGACACCATGTTCCATGACGAAGCGCGGACCCGCTACGACGCCGCGATCTGCCTGTATCACGATCAGGGCCTGATCCCGGTCAAGACGCTGGACTTCTGGGGAGGGGTCAACGCCACGTTGGGCCTGCCGATCATCCGCACCTCGCCGGACCACGGCGTCGGCTATGACATCGCCGGCAAGGCCCTGGCGCGCCCGGACAGTCTGATCGCCGCTATCCGCCTGGCCGCCGAGATGGCCGAAAGGCGCGCTCGCGCATGACTGACTTGCCGCCGCTGCGCGACGTGCTGGAGGCTCACGGCCTGTCCGCCGACAAGCGGTTCGGCCAGCATTTCCTGCTGGACCTGAACGTCACCCGCAAGATCGCGCGCCTGGCGGGGCCGTTCGACGGCGATACCGTCATTGAGGTCGGCCCCGGCCCCGGCGGCCTGACCCGAGCCTTGCTGGAAACCGACGCCTCACAGGTCATCGCCATTGAGAAGGATCGCCGGTTCATTCCCCTGTTGGACGAGCTAGCCGACGCGAGCGACGGCCGCCTGATCGTCATCGAGGCCGACGCGCTCAAGGCCGATGAGCTGGGGCTGCTGGCGGGGCGGGTCGGCCATCTGGTCTCCAACCTGCCCTACAATGTCGGGACGCCATTGCTGATCAAGTGGCTCACGGGCCCATGGCGACCGAAGTCGCTCAGCCTGATGTTTCAGAAGGAGGTTGCGGACCGGGTCGCCGCCCCCCCCGGCGCGGACGCCTATGGCCGGCTCAGCATCATCGCCCAGGCCGTTTGCGACGCGCGCGTGGTGATGGATCTACCCGCTCGCGCCTTCACCCCGCCGCCCAAGGTGGCCTCGGCGGTCGTGCGGCTGGACCCGCGAGCGGACCCGCCCTCGCCCGAGATCTTGTCGGCTCTGGAAAAGGTCACCGCCGCCGCCTTCGGTCAGCGCCGCAAGATGCTGCGCTCCAGCTTGAAGTCGCTGGGCGGGGCCGACCTGTGCGAGGCCGCCGGCGTCGACCCCGGCGCCCGCGCCGAAGTCATCGATGTGGCCGGTTTCCTGCGATTGGCGCGCGCCGCCCGAACCTAGCTCTCGACCGCTTCACCCAGCAGGTCGTTGACAAATTCCCCGACCCACGGATTGCGCGTGCGCTTCAGTCGCTCGGCGTGGAAGATGTGGGCCAGGTCGGCATAGGCCCGGTCAAAATCGTCATTGAGGATGACGTAATCGAAGGTGGCCCAGCCGGAGACCTCTTCCTTGGCGCGGGCGATACGCCTTTTGATGACCTCTTCTGAATCCTGGGACCGCGCCGTCAGCCGCCGGCGCATTTCAGCTAGCGACGGCGGCAGCAGATAGACCAGCACCGAATCTTCCGGAAGCTGGGCCGCAATGGTCTTGGCGCCGTGGTCGTCGATATCGAACAGGGCGCTCTGGCCTCGCTCCAAGGCTTCCATGATCGGCGCCTTGGGGCTGCCGTAGCGATTTCCGTAAACCTCGGCCCATTCCAGGAAAGCGTCCTCATCGACCATCTGGTCGAAGGTCGAACGGTCGACGAAATGATAGTCGCGCGCGTCATGCTCGCCGGGACGCGGTTCGCGCGTCGTGTAGGACAGCGACAGATGCAGATCCGGGTGGTCGGCGATCAGGCGCCGGGTCAGGCTGGTCTTGCCCACGCCCGACGGCGCCACGACCATCAGCAAGAGGCCGCGCCGCGGCGAATGGCTGATGGGGCCGTCACTCGACATTCTGCACCTGTTCCCTGAGCTGTTCGATGACGGCTTTGAGGTCCAGCCCGGCTGAGGTCAAGGCCAGCGTCGCCGCCTTGGAGCACAGCGTATTGGCCTCACGCATAAATTCCTGCGTCAAGAAATCCAGCCGCCGTCCGACCGCGCCGCCCTCGGCCACCCACGCCCGTGCCGAGGCCGTGTGAGCATCCAGCCGGTCCAGCTCCTCCAGCACATCGGCGCGGGCCGCCATCATCGCCGCCTCCTGGAAGGTCCGCTCGGCCAGGTCGCCCGTCCCTCCGGCCAGCTCCTCAACCCGCCGGGTGAAGCGTTCGCGGATGGCGTCGGTCTGCGCCTGGGCTTCGCGCCGCGCCGTCGCCGTCAGCGCCTCGATCCGATCCAGGAAGCCAGTAATCAGCGGCGTCAGACGCGCGCCCTCATCGAGCCGCGTCGCCTTCAGCCCGTCCAGCGCCCGCACCAGGTCGGCGGCGATGGCCGCCAGCACCGCAGTGAGATCGGTCTCGGCCGCCTCGGCGCCTTCGACCACGCCTCTAAGCGCCAGCAAGCCATCGGCGCTCGGCGCCGACGCGCCCTGGGCCATCAAGCTCTCGGCGGCCGCCCGATAGGCGTTCAACACCGTTTGATTGATACGAATCTCGCCGCCCGCTTCGGTCCTGCGCGACTGAAGCGTCAAATTGACCTGACCCCGCTGGAACCGCGCCTGGGCCGCCTCGCGCACAGACCGATCCAGCCCCTCGAAACCGGACGGGATGCGGGGCCGCACCTCCAGGCTACGACCGTTGACCGAGCGCGCCTCGATGGTCCAGGCCCAGTCGCCGGACGCGCCCTCGGCCCGCCCAAAGCCAGTCATGCCGGAAAGGACGCCGCTCATGGCGCCGTCGGCGTGGCCGGGGCATCCACCGACGCGGCAGGCGGAGTCTGCGGCGGCGGCGCCTGGACCGGGGCGTCTCCCTGGACCGGCGTGCGCGCCCGCTCGATGGCGCGCCAGCGGGCGACATTGTCCAGATGCTGCTGATAGGTCGGCGCAAAGATGTGCCCGCCGGTCCCGTCGGCGACAAAGAACAGATCCTGGCTCTGCGGCGGATTGAGCACCGCCTCGATCGCCTGCCGCCCCGGATTGGCGATCGGCGTCGGCGGCAAGCCTGGGATCTGGTAGGTGTTCCACGCCGTGTGCCGGTCGATTTCGGAACGCCTCAGCCCCCGGCCAAGCGGACGGCCCTGGGTGATTCCATAGATGATGGTCGGGTCGCTCTCCAGTCGCATTCCCAGCCGCAAGCGATTGACAAAGACCGCCGCCACACGAGGACGCTCGGCGGCGATTCCGGTCTCCTTCTCGACGATTGACGCCAGGGTCACGGCCTGCTCGGGCGTGGAGAACGGCAAGCCCTGGGCGCGCGTCGGCCACAGCTCTGCGATCAGGGCGCTCTGCGCAGCCTGCATCCGTTCGATCACCGATTGGCGCGTTTCGCCGCGCGCCACCTCATAGGTGTCGGGCAGCAGCGAGCCCTCGGCCGGAACGGTTTCGATCTCGCCGGTCAGCACCGCTTCGGCATTGAGGATGTCGATGGCCTGCGCCACCGACCAGCCTTCTGGAATGGTCACGAAATGGCGCACCACGTGGCCCGAGCTCAGCGTCTCGATCACGTCCGCCAGCGAGGCCTGGCTTTCGATCCGGTACTCCCCGGCTCTCAGGCCCCGGTCCGCTCCGGTCAGTTGGGCCGCCACGCGGAACGCCGTGGCTGACCGGATCACGCCCGCCTCAGCCAGCGTTCCGGCGATCTCCGACACGCCGGCGCCGGAACGCAGCGTCACCACCGTATCGTCGCCCTGACGGGCTTGGGGGCCGTCCGACGTATAGCTGGTGAAGGCCCAGGCCAGCACGGCTATGCCCAGCAGCACAGCCGTGGCGAGGCCGCTGAGGACGCCCGCCTTCAAAGCCGATCTGCTCATGTGACCTTCTTGAAGATCACGGCGGCGTTGGTGCCGCCAAAGCCGAAGGAGTTGGACATGGCCACGTCGATCTTCATCGGCTTGGCCGCCTTGGCGACCAGGTCGATCGGCGTCTCGAATTCCGGATCGTCCAGATTGATCGTCGGCGGCACGATCTGGTCGCGAATGGCCAGCACGCTGAAGGCCGCTTCGATAGCCCCGGCGGCGCCCAGCAGGTGCCCGGTCATCGATTTGGTCGAGGACATCGCCGTCTCTGCGGCGTGATCGCCGAGCAAGCGTTCGACCGCCCTCAGTTCAATGCCGTCGGCCATGGTCGAGGTGCCATGGGCGTTGACGTAGTCGATGTCCGACGCTTCCAGTCCGGCATTCTTCAGCGCCGCCTTCATGGCCCTGAGGCCGCCATCGCCGTCTTCGGACGGGGCGGTGATATGATAGGCGTCGCCCGACAGGCCATATCCGGCCACCTCGGCGTAGATCTTGGCCCCGCGCGCCTTGGCGTGCTCGTATTCCTCCAGGACCAGAACCCCGGCCCCCTCGCCCATGACGAAGCCGTCGCGCCCCCGGTCATAGGGCCGCGAGGCGCCCTCAGGATTGTCGTTATAGCTGGTGCAAAGCGCCCGGCAGGCGACGAAGCCGGCCACGCCGATCGGCACGATCGAGCTTTCCGCCCCGCCGGCCACCATCACATCGGCGTCGCCATGGGCGATCAGCCGGGCCGCATCGCCGATGGCGTGGGCCCCGGTGGCGCAGGCCGTCACGACAGCGTGGTTCGGTCCCTTCAGGCCGTGACGGATCGACACCTGGCCGCTGGCCAGATTGATCAGGGCCGAGGGGATGAAGAACGGGCTGATGCGGCGCGGTCCCTCTTCCTTAAGCTTGATGGCGGTGTCCGCCACCGGTCCCAGACCGCCGATGCCCGAGCCGATCATCACCCCGGTGCGTTCCTGATCCTCGGCGCTCTCGGGTTTCCAGCCGGCGTCCTCCAGGGCCTCGTCGGCGGCGGCCACGGCATAGACGATGAAGTCGTCGACCCGCTTGCGCTCCTTGGAAGATAGCACCTTCTCGGGATCGAATGATCCTTCGATATCCGGTCCACCGCCGCCGCGGCCGTCCACGCTGGGGATTTCACAGGCGATGGTGCAGCCGTAGCCTTCCGGATCAAAGGCTGTGATCTGACCACAGCCGGACCGACCCTCAAGGATCCGCTTCCAGGTGATCTCGCGACCCCATCCCAGCGGGGTCAGAAGTCCGATGCCCGTGACGACAACGCGGCGCATGGCGGCTCCCTCAACAATGAATCTCAGGCCGACCATAAAGGCGGCGGATCGGTCCTGCTAGGCTTGCCTGCAAACGAAAACGACCGCCCAGGCTGGCCTGGGCGGTCGCATTCTGATCAATCGTGAGGCGGAAGCCTACGAGCCGGACTTCTCGGTGATGAACTTCACCGCATCGCCAACGGTCTGGATGTGCTCAGCGGCGTCATCCGGGATCTCGATGTCGAACTCTTCTTCGAAGGCCATGACCAGCTCGACGTTGTCGAGCGAGTCAGCGCCCAGATCGTCGATGAAGGAGGCTTTTTCCGTGACCTTGTCCGGGTCGGCGTCAAGGTGCTCGATGACGATCTTGCGGACGCGCTCGAGGATATCGGACATGGGTGTCTCTCTGTCTGGCGCCCCCGAGGGGCGGCGTTTAACTCAGTGCTGCCGTAGGCCCATGGCGCAGCTTGCGCAAGACATAACGGGCGTTGGGCCGTCCGGTTGTCGCGCCTTTAGCACAGTCTTTCCTTGAGGGAAGAGCCCTTAGATCATCGCCATGCCGCCGTTGACGTGCAGGGTCTGGCCGGTGACGTAGGCCGCTTCGTCCGAGGCCAGATAACAGGCCGCCGCCGCGATTTCATCGCCTGACCCCAGCCGGCCCGCCGGGATCGAGCCCAGGATCGCCTCCTTCTGCTGGTCGTTCAGCACATCGGTCATCGGGCTGGCGATGAAGCCCGGCGCGATGCAGTTCACGGTGATGCCGCGGCTGGCCACTTCCTGCGCCAGCGACTTGGAAAAACCGATCATCCCCGCCTTGGAGGCGGCATAGTTGGTCTGGCCCGGATTGCCGGTCACCCCAACCACCGAGGTCACCCCGATGATCCGGCCGGCTCGGCGCTTCATCATGCCGCGCATGGCCGCGCGACTGAGCCGGAAATAGCTTTCCAGATTGATCCGGATGACATCGGCGAAGTCCTCGTCCTTCATCCGCATCAGCAGGCCATCTTTCGTGATGCCGGCGTTGGCGACCAGAATATCCAGCCCAGCGCCGGCGACCTCTTCGGCCCGCCCGACCAGGCCGTCGACCGATTCGGCGTCCGACAGATTGGCCGCCGCCGCAAAGGCCCGGCCGCCCAGATCAGCGGCTAGATCATTGAGCACCGCCTCGCGCGTGCCCGACAGCACCACCGTGGCCCCTTGCGCGTGCAGCGCCCGGGCCACCGCCCCGCCGATGCCGCCCGTCGCGCCGGTCACCAGCGCGGTCTTGCCTTCAAGATTGAACATCTTCGTCTCCCTCAGAGCGCTGCTGCGAACGCTTCAATGTCTTCCGGCCCGTTCAGGGCCGACGCCTCGGCGTCCGGCGCGATGCGCTTGGCCATGCCGGTCAGGACCTTGCCCGAGCCCAGCTCGGCGAAACGGGTCACGCCGCCTTCACCCGCCATCCACTCCATCGATTCGCGCCAACGCACGCGGCCGGTCACCTGTTCGACCAGCAGCCGGCGAATGGCCTCGGGGTCGCGCTCGGGCCGGGCCGTGACGTTGTCGATGATCGGGATGATCGGGGCCAGGATGGTCGCTCCGGCCAGAGCCTCGGCCATTTCGTCGGCGGCCGGCCGCATCAGTGGGCTGTGGAACGGGGCCGAGACATTCAGCGGAATAGCCCGCGCGCCCAATTCCTTGGCCTTTTCGATGGCCAGGTCGACGCCCGCCTTGGTTCCCGAGATCACGATGTTGCCGGCGTTGTTGTCATTGGCCACGACGCAGACGCCCGCCGCCGATCCGGCCTTGGCCGCCGCCTCGGCCAGGGCCAGGTCGGACTTGGGCCCGATCAGAGAGGCCATGGCCCCCTCGCCGACCGGCACGGCCCGCTGCATCGCCTGCCCGCGCAGCTTCAATAGCCGCGCCGTATCAGCCAGCGAGATCGCGCCGGCGGCGCATAGGGCCGAGTACTGGCCCAGCGAATGTCCCGCCGCATAGACCGCCCGGTCCATCGAGACGCCGAAATCCCGGTCCAACACTCGCGCCACGGCGACCGACACGGCCATCAGGGCCGGCTGGGCGTTCTCGGTCAGCGTCAGCTGATCTTCCGGACCGTCCTTCATCAGGGCCGACAGCTTCTGGCCAAGCGCGTCATCAACCTCCTGGAAGACCTCGCGCGCCACCGCAAAGGCCTCGACCAGAGACTGGCCCATGCCCACCGCCTGGCTGCCCTGACCCGGAAAGAGAAACGCCAGGCTCATCGACCCCTCGCACACTGATTGAATTGCGGGGCAGGCTTAGGCCGTCGTCCATCGGGCCGCAAGGCGAGCAAGGCTCTCCATATCCTGTGGAGCCCTCGCAATCCCCTGCTGACCGAAGCACGAATCACCTCCACACTCCGGGGCATGACCGCGCGCGCCGTTCTTTCCGAGCTAACCAGTCTGACCGGGGCCCAGGCCGCTGCGCCGCTCGACCACCCTGAACGTCAGTACCTCGCTCTTTTGGCCGATATCCTTGAGAATGGCGCCGAACGCGGTGATCGCACCGGCACCGGCACCCTTGGGGTTTTTGGGCGCCAGATGCGGTTTGATCTGTCAGCTGGATTTCCGCTGCTAACCACCAAGAAGCTGCATCTGCGCTCGATCATCGTCGAGTTGCTGTGGTTCCTGCGCGGCGAGACCAACATCCGCTGGCTTAAGGAAAACGGCGTCAGCATCTGGGACGAATGGGCCGACGCCGAGGGCGAACTGGGCCCCGTCTATGGCAAGCAATGGCGTTCCTGGGCCGACCCCAACGGCGCCTCGATCGACCAGGTCGAAAAGCTGATCCACGGCCTGAAGACCAACCCGAACAGCCGCCGCCACATCGTCACCGCCTGGAACCCTGCCGATGTCGACGACATGGCCCTGCCGCCCTGTCATTGCCTGTTCCAGTTCTTCGTCGCCAACGACAGGCTGAGCTGCCAGCTCTACCAACGCTCGGCCGACGTCTTCCTGGGCGTGCCGTTCAACATCGCCTCCTATGCGCTGCTGACCCTGATGGTGGCGCGCGTGGTCGGCCTGCAGCCGGGCGAGTTCATCCACACCTTTGGCGACGCGCACCTGTATCTGAACCATCTGGAGCAGGCCCGCACGCAGCTTGCCCGCGAACCGCGGCCCCTGCCCGCCATGCACATCGCTGACCGGTCGGATCTGTTCGCCTTTGAGCTCGGCGATTTCGTGCTGGAAGGCTACGAGCCGTGGCCGCACATCAAGGCGCCGGTCGCGGTCTGATGGACCTCAAGGCTCTGCAGGCCGATGTCCTGCGCATCTCCGACATCTACGCCGCCGAGCACGGTATCGCGCGCGACCGCGACTGGGCGCTGCTCAAACTCCAGGAGGAGCTGGGCGAGCTGACCGCCGAGCATCTGCGCCTGTCCAGTCGCGCGCGCGGCCAGGCCGATGCGGCCAAACTGGCCGATGAGGCCGCCGATGTGCTGGGCATGTTGTTGATCTATTGCGCCGACGCCGGCGTCGATCTGGACGTGGCCATGCGGCGCAAGTGGCTGGCCTGGCTCAACGACCCCGGTTCGATCAGCTAGCCTTGACGATAGACTCGCCCCACCTTCCCTGATCGGCGTCCGACATGCGGCGCCTGACCCTGGGGAGGGTGTCAAATGCTCAAAAAATTCATCGCCGAACTGATCGGCACGGCCGTTCTGGTGCTGTTCGGCTGCGGCGCAGCCGTCCTCGGCGGCGAGCACGTCGGCCAGCTGGGCATCGCCCTGGCCTTCGGCTTCGCCATCATCGCCATGGCCTATTCGATCGGGCCGGTGTCCGGCTGTCACGTCAATCCGGCCGTCAGCCTGGCGGCCTTCGTCGCCGGCAAGATGTCGGCCAAGGATATGGGCGTCTATTGGCTGGCCCAGGTCATCGGCGCGGTCGTCGGCGCCTTTGTCCTCGCCTCCATTGCGCAGGGCGCGCCGGGCGAGCCGGTCAATCTGGGTCAGAACGGTTGGGGCCCCGGCTATCTGGGCGAATACCCCCTGGCGGCGGCGGCGACCTTCGAGGTGGTGATGACCGCGATCTTCGTCATCGCCATTCTCGGCGTCACGGGTGAAAAAGCCCACGGCCCGTTCGCCGGCCTCGCCATCGGCATCACCCTGGCGGTGATCCACATCGTCGGCATCCAGGTCACCGGCGTTTCGGTCAATCCCGCCCGCAGCTTCGGCCCGGCGTTGCTGGCCGGCGGTCAAGCCATGCAGCAGCTATGGCTGTTCATCGTCGCCCCGGCAGGCGGGGCCATCCTTGGCGCCCTGCTGTTCCGGCTGAAGCTCCTGGAACCGATCGAAGAGTGACAGCCGAAGGGGCGGCGGCGACGTCGCCCCATTTCGGGCTGTGATGATCGCCTCACGCCGGGGCGATCATTCTCATTGCGGCGAGCCTTTGCCTCAACACCGGCAGGTCGCTGGCGTCCAGCTCCAGCTGGATGGTGTTCTTGATCAACCCCATGCCGATGACGGCCCGCACCGCGAGCACCTGGCCCGGCGCCGCCTGAACCGTCAGCCTGGACGGATTGTTCTGCGGTCCGGCCAGGCCGCCAAACGCGGCCTGAAGGTCATGCGCGCCTGCGCTCAACGGCACCACCGTGAACTGGGGGCTTCTCAACTGGGCGACCTCACGCCCGTCGACCGAGATGTTCATGCCCGCCATCGAGCCGGCCAGTCCCTCACGATAGATGACCAACAACGCCTGGCCTGCCGCCGGTTCAAGCGCCAGCGCCACATGCTTGTCCCAGTTGCTGACGGTTTCGGTCTTGCGGTTCCCCGACAGATTCAAACCGATGTAGCCGGTCAGAGCGCCCGCGAACGCCGCCGCCAAAGGCGTCAGAAGCCCGAAGTCAGCCCCGATCGCGCCCTCTGCAAACCCGATCACAAAGCCAGTCAGCACGGCGACGCCGACGCCAATCAGAACCCACTTCACCGTCGCATTCATTCAGTTGTCCTCCATATTCCCTCGGGCGCCGCGCCCGTCTATCTACTAAGTCCCGGGCTCTCGATCCGTTGCATGAAGGTCTCAAAATGGCCGGTCCGATCGTCTGCATCGTCGCCGCGCGCGGCCGAAATGGTGTCATAGGTTCCCAGGGCGACCTGCCCTGGCGGCTCCGTTCGGACCTGCAGAAATTCAAACAGACCACCATAGGCAAGCCCTGCCTGATGGGTCGCAAGACCTGGGACAGCCTGCAACTGCGCCCCCTGCCCGGGCGGCTGAATCTGGTGATCTCGAAAAACCCGGACTTCGCCGCCAAGGGGGCGCTGGTCTGCGCCACGCTAGACGAGGCCCTGGCGATCGGCCGCGAGACGGCGCGCGAAGACGGCGTCGGTGAGGTCTGTGTTATCGGCGGGGCCCAGATCTACGCCCTGGCCCTGCCCAAAGCTCGCCGGCTCTACATCTCCGAGGTCGAGGCCTCGCCCGAAGGCGACGCGCGCTTCCCGGACTTCAACGAAGCGGACTGGATCGAGATCTCGTCCGAGCGCATAGAGCCTGGAGAGAAGGACGACCACGCCTTCACCTTCCGCGTTTTGGAACGGCGCTGATCGTCAGACCTTGAAAGTATCCGCAGCGGCCACGATTTCGTCCTATCCAGACGAAAGGACACCCACCGCCATGCGCCCTCTGATCGCCCTCGCCATGGCCGCCGGCCTCGCGTTCGCGGCCGGACCGGCCGCCGCCGAACTGCCGCCCTACGTTTACCAGCAGGCGCGAGACGCCGCCGGCACGGTCTTGACCCTGCGGGTTCAGAACGTCCGCCGCCTGCCGGCCGGTCAGACGCAGGGCGCCTGCGCCCTGACCGGCGTTGTCACCGATGTCGAGCGCGGCTCGGCGGAACGCGGCCAGACGGTCGTGGTCGCCGTGCCCTGCATCAGCCCGGCCTGGCAGCCGATGCCAGGGCCTTTCCCCGGCTATCGCCACGATGTCCTCGGCCGCGCCGAAAACGTCCGCGTCTTCATGAGCGGCGGCGCGCTGGTGCGTCGCGGCCTGGACATACTCGACTAGGCCGCGATCACCGCCGCCAGGGCGGCGATCACCGCCGCAGCCTCGCTCTCCGCATCCGCCAGCGCCACGGGCCGCCCAGCGTCGCCGCCTTCGCGCACGGCCGCCTCCAGCGGAATTGAACCCAGGAAGGCGACGCCCAGGCGTTCGGCCTCGCGCGCGGCCCCGCCTCGCCCAAACACCGCGCCGGACATATTCTCGATCAGCCCCAACACCGGTGTGCCTGTCTTGGCGAACATCGCCACCGCCCGGCGCGCATCGGCCAGGGCCGCCTCCTGGGGGGTCGAGACGATCACCGCCCCGTCGATCGGGGTCTTCTGAACCAGGGTCAGCTGCACATCGCCGGTGCCCGGCGGCAGGTCGACGATCAGCACGTCCAGCGGTTCGTCCGCCGTTCCCCAGCGGGTCTGGGTCAGCATCTGGGTCAGGGCCTGACTGGCCATCGGCCCGCGCCAGACCATGGCCCGGTCCGCGCCCACCAGCAGGCCGGTCGACATCGACTTGACGCCGTGCGCCTCCAAAGGGAGCAGCCGCTCGCCGTCATGCTGGGGAGCACCATCCAGGCCCAACATCAGCGGGACAGACGGCCCATAGACGTCCGCGTCCAGAAGGCCCACGGCCAGGCCCCTGCGAGTCAGGGCCACGGCCAGGTTGACCGCCACCGTCGACTTGCCGACCCCGCCCTTGCCGCTGGCGATCGCGATCACGCGTCGGACATGCTCCGGGCGATCCGTCGCCACCGGAGCCGGCGGGCGCCCCTGATCGAGCGCCGCTTTCGACAGCCCGGCTCCGCGACGCGGCCGCGCCGGGGCCTGTTCGGCGGTCAGCACAACATGAACCCGCCCGATGCCCGGCAAGGCGGCCAGCGCCGTCTCGGCGGCGTCGCGCACCGGGGCATAGAGCGCGGCATCGGCGGCCCCGACCTCGATGACGACGCCGGCGCGGTCCTCTCCCACGACCAGTCCGCGGGCCAATCCGGCCGCATACAGTCCGTCGCCTGATTTCGGGTCGATCACAGTGTCGAGCGCCGCGATCGCGGCTAGGCGTCTGGCATCCTCGGTCAATGGCCGGCATCCTTGTTTCGGGCGGGCCGCCGTCTTATCCGCATTGGCTCCGACCGTCACCCCGCCGAGGATCGCCCCATCGCACGCCGCCACGTCCTGATCGCCGGCGCCACCGCAACCGGGAAGTCCGACCTGGCGATGCGCCAGGCTGCGGAAATCGGCGGCGTCATCGTCAACGCCGACTCTCAACAGCTCTATGACGGCCTGCGGATCCTCACCGCCCGGCCCAGCGAGGCCGACGAGGCCAGCGCCCCCCACCGGCTCTATGGCGTAGCCGACCCGTCCGAAAGCTGGTCGGTCGGGCGCTGGCTCCAGGCGGTCGAGGCCCTGTTGGCCCAAGAGCAGCGCCCGCTGGTCATCGTCGGCGGCACCGGCCTCTATTTTCACGCCCTGCTCAAGGGGTTGGCGCCGGTGCCGGACGTGGAGCCATCGCTACGCCAGGCCGTCGAGGCTGAGTATGCCGTTGAGGGGGAAGTCGGCGCTCGCAGGCGACTCGCCGAAGTCGACCCCCAGGCGGAATCACGTATCGCGCGGGGCGATCGGCAGCGTTTGATTCGCGCCCTGTCGGTGTTCCTCGCCACGGGTAGATCTCTGTCCGAATGGCGGGCGCAGACGTCGCCGCCGCTTGTGCCGCCGGGCAGCTACGAGGGTTGGGTGGCGGAGCGCGGTCGGGAAGCTCTCTACGCACGGTGCGACAGACGGGTCGATGCGATGATCCGCGCCGGCGCCCTTGGCGAGGTCGAAGCTCTCCTGGCGCGTAAGCTCGCTCCGAACCTGCCCGCGATGCTGGCGGTCGGCATGCGCGAACTGGCCGCAGTCGTGCTTCAGGAGCAGGATCTCGACGACGCCGTCGCCCAGACCAAGCTCGCCACCCGACACTACGCCAAACGGCAGCTGACCTGGTTTCGCAATCAGGCTTCTGACTGGCCGCGCTGGCCCGCTCTTTCCGACTAACCATCGGCGGAATTTGGTGGATTGTGTCTGCAACTCGTGCCAACCAATAGTAATCGTCGTCGCCTTCCTCCCCGGAGCCCATTGTGTTGTTCACTGTCTTCGCGTTTTCGCTTGCCTTGATTCAAGAGCCCACCGCCCCAGTCCAAACGCCCGCCGACACCCCCGCCGAAGACTCCGGGCGCACCGCAGGCCAGACTCAGAACAACGACGATCAGATCATTTGCCGGCGCGAGACGGTGTCCGGCACCAATCGTCGTGAACGTATCTGTATGAGCCGCGACCAGTGGCTTCGGCGCCAGGCGAGCGCGCAAGAGAATCGACGCGACGTTCAGACTCCCGATGTCCGCGCGCCGGGCTAGGGCCGGAACGAGGCTTGACTTGATTTTAAGTCAGCTCGGCATAGATTTGTGGTGTGCGGGCTTGCCCGGACTATGGCGATAAACGCGCGTGTAATAAGCGAACCGGACCCGGGTGCGATTCCCGGCGGCTCCACCATTCTCTCCCGCGTTATCGGCGGAGATCATGGGGCCGATCAGCATCGACGGGCGTGTAAAGACGTGGCTTTCGCTCGGCATGGCACCACCGTTTCGGGCCATTTTCTAAATGCGAACGATAACTTCGCTGGAGAAGTTCGTCTGGCCGCGTAAGCGACCCGACGTTTCTCAATCTAAGTCCTAGGGGTTCAGATCCCTAGGCGGGGCCCCCCGGCGCCTGGCAACAGAAGCCGGGACTTTTCTTCGTCCTTTCTGTCCAGGCGCCTCGAAACAGGGGTGTTCGCCTGGCGCCGGAAGCCGGGACTTTTCCTTGATATCGGCCTTTCGCCTCAGAGCCTCGCCCGCTAGAACGCTCGCCATTCGCCCTTGAGGGATCGATGAACGGCCAGGATTTTCCGACCGACGAAATGCGCTACGACCTGCTGACCCAGCAGGCGCTGCGCGGCGTCATCCGCTCCGCCTTGCTGCGCGCGACCGATCCTGAGGGCCTGCCCGGCGCCCACCATTTCTATGTCACCTTCAAGACCCGCGCGCCCGAGGTCTCCATCCCGGCTGACCTGCTGGAGCGCTATCCCGACGAGATCACCATCGTGGTCCAGCATCAGTACTGGGACCTGACACCGGACGAAGATCGCTTCTCCATCGTCCTGCAGTTCTCGGGACAGCCCAAGAAGCTGGTGGTGCCCTATGCGGCCATCACCCGCTTTTACGACCCCAGCGTCCAGTTCGTGCTCCAGTTCGAACCGCCCCAGATCGCACCGGCCGAGGTTGAAGAGCCTGTTGAGGCGTCCGACGACGATGACGGCCCCGACGACGACGGCCCCAAGGTCGTCTCGCTGGACCAGTTCCGAAAGAAGTAGGCATCCGAGCCTCCGCCTTGACTTCGCCACATCCGGCGCCCATTCTTGCTGCATCGCACAATGCGATGTCCGGTCCCTCCAGCGCGTGAGGGTCTGATCCCAGATCCGCCTGTCGTAGGCGCCGGCTTTTCAGAATTCATTCGTCGCCAGATCACGCGGGGCGACGCCCGTTTCTCGCCCCATCCGGGGCTGGTCGCGCGCGTCGGTCGATGCGCGCCGCCGCATATGAAAGACCGCTCGTGACCAACACGACCTTTGAATCCCTGGGCCTCAATCCGGCCCTGCTCTCGGCTCTGACGCAAAAGGGCTACACCACCCCCACCCCGATCCAGGCCAAGGCCATCCCCGATGTTATGGCTGGCAAGGACCTCTTGGGCATCGCCCAGACCGGCACCGGCAAGACCGCCGCCTTCGCCCTGCCGATCCTGCATCGGCTGGCCGCCAACCGCGTCACCCCAACGCCGCGCACGACCCGCGCCCTGATCCTGTCGCCGACGCGCGAACTGGCCACCCAGATTGGCGAGATGTTCAAGATCTACGGCGCGGGCCTCGGCTTCCGGGTCGCGGTGATCTTCGGCGGCGTCAAATACGGCGCCCAGGAACGCGCCCTGCAACAGGGCCTGGACATCCTGGTCGCCGCGCCGGGCCGTCTGCTCGACCATATCCAGGGCAAGATGCTGGACCTGTCCTCGACTGAGATCTTCGTGCTCGATGAGGCCGACCAGATGCTCGACCTGGGCTTCATCAAACCGATCCGCCAGATTGTCTCCAAACTGCCGGCGCGCCGTCAGAACCTGTTCTTCTCGGCCACCATGCCCGGCGAAATCGGCAAGCTGGCCGGTGATCTCTTGAAGGACCCCACCAAGGTCCAGGTCACGCCCCAGGCCACCACGGTCGAGCGCATCAAACAGTCGGTCATCATCATCGAGGCGGCCAAGAAGCGCGCCCTGCTGACCGAGCTGTTTTCGGATCCGGCCTATACCCGCTGTCTGGTCTTCACCAAGACCAAGCACGGCGCCGACAAGGTCGCGGCCTATCTCGAAGCCGGCGGCGTCGAGGCCGGGGCCATCCACGGCAACAAGAGCCAGCCCCAGCGCGAACGCGCGCTGCAGGCCTTCAAGGACGGCAAGCTGCGCGTACTGGTCGCCACCGACATCGCCGCGCGCGGCATCGACGTCGACAAGGTCACCCATGTCGTCAACTTCGAACTGCCCTTCGTGCCCGAGGCCTATGTCCACCGCATCGGCCGCACCGCCCGCGCCGGCAAGGACGGCACGGCCATCAGCTTCGTCGCGCCCGACGAGATGAAGCTGCTCCGGGACATCGAAAAGGTCACGCGCCAGAAGATCCCGTCCTGGGACCGCCGCAACGACAAGCAACTGGCCCAGCTGGACGCCACCATCCTGGCCTCCGGCGTCGGCAAAAAGGCGACCCTGCCCGGCGATGACGAGCGGCGCGAACAGCGCGGCCCGCGCCGGGGCGGCCGTCATGGCGACAAGCCCGAAGGCGCGCGCGGCCAGCCGCACCGCAAGCGCCGGGGGAACAAGCCCGGCGTCGGCGCGCCCGAACGTCCCGCTTTCGACCCGATGGCCCGCGAACGCCAGCCGATGAAGCCGGTTCAGGCCGAAACCGGCGAAGGCGCCAGCCTCAAGCGCCGCCCTCGCCGCCGCCGCCCCTCCAATGGTGGCAAGGGCTACGCTTCCAAGGCCTGATTGCGACCTATAGACATCGGCGCGCCCCCCACCATACTGATCAAACACCGGTTGGCGGGGGGATGGCCATGCGTGTGCTTAGCAGACGGGCTCTGGTCGGCGGCATCGGTCTCATCGGCGTGGCCGCGCCCGCGATCCTGAGGGCGCAGACCGCGCCCGGCCTGACGCCGACGGCGGCCCAGACCGAGGGGCCCTTCTACCCCCGCGACGATATGCCGACCGATCAGGACGCCGATCTGGTGCGGATCATCGGCGTCGACGCCCAGGCCCAGGGCCAGGTCAGCCATGTCACCGGCTCGGTCCGCAACATCGCGGGCGATCCCCTGGCCGGCGCCCTGATCGAAATCTGGCAATGCGACAACGGCGGCCGCTATCTGCATCACGCCGACCCGAATGTGGACCGGCCTCGCGACGGCGGCTTCCAGGGCTATGGCCGCGCCCTGACCGACGCCCAGGGCGGCTTTCGCTTTCGCACCATCAAACCGATCGCCTACTCAGCCGTCATCGGCGGCCGGCCGATCTGGCGGGCGCCGCACATCCATGTCGCCCTGTCGACCGAGGGCGTGCGCCGTCTGACCAGCCAGCTCTACGTCGAGGGCGATAGCCACAACGCCTCGGACCTGCTGCTGAACGCCCTGTCCAGCGACGCCGAACGCGCCGGCATCGTGCGCCCCTATCTGCCCGCCGATGACATCGAGGCGGGCGCGCTCAGGGCCCACTACGATCTGATCGTGGCGGCCTAGTCGCGCCGCAGCGGCCGCACTCGAACCGCCTCAGCCGCAGAAGATCGCCTGGCCGATGCACGACGCCGTCGCCTCAATCGCGAGCCCGTTCCCGTCCTGAATTCGGCTTTGGTCCTACGACCAAGGAACGCGCCGCTTGTCCTATCGCGTCGTCAGTCTAGGTTGCGTCTTTGAGGAGTCGCGGATGCGTATCGCCACCTGGAACGTCAACTCGGTCAACGCCCGGCTGGAGACCGTGTTGGCCTGGGTCGACCAGGCCCAGCCGGAGGTGCTGTGCCTGCAGGAAATCAAGTGCGTTGATGAGAAGTTTCCATCCGAACCATTTGAAAGTCGTGGTTATAATATCGAAGTCCACGGTCAGAAATCCTACAATGGCGTAGCCCTGCTCTCGAAGTTCCCGATCACCGATGTCCGACGCGGCCTGCCCGGCGACGATACGGACGAACAGGCCCGCTATCTCGAAGGCTTGATCGAAGCCGAAACCCCGGTTCGGGTCGCGGCCATCTACCTGCCCAACGGAAACCCGGTCGGGACGGAGAAATTTCTATATAAACTTCGTTGGTTCCAACGCCTTCATAATCATGCGTCTGAACTGTTGAGGCTGGAGGAGCGCCTGGCCCTGTGCGGCGACTACAATGTCATTCCCGAGCCGGTCGACGCCAAAAATGCCGCCGCCTGGAAAGACGACGCCCTGTTCCAGCCTGAGAGCCGAGCGGCCTTTCGCGGTCTGATCAGCCTGGGCCTCTACGACAGCCACGAGCTGGGCGGCGAGCCGGACGGGACCTACACTTTCTGGGACTATCAGGCCGGGGCCTGGCAACGCGACCACGGCATCCGCATCGACTTCGCCCTGCTCTCACCCCAGGCGGCCGACGCCTTTTCCGGCATCGAGACCTGGCGCGACGCCCGTGACATGGACAAGCCGTCCGACCATGTTCCCGTCGTGGTGACCCTCACCCCATGAGTGAGGTTCTGCGCACCATCCTTCTGCTCCTCCTGGCAGGGGTGCTGGTGACCACTGCGGCCATCTTCGCCTCCTGGTGGTTCGAGCCGTCGCGGCGCTTGCGCCGGGCCTTGCGCCGGGTGCTGGGCGGCGTGCCGGAATGCGAAGCTCTGGACCTGGCGGAAGGCCGCGCCGCCGGCCTGGATTTTGACAGCGAGTCGCTGGCCGTGCTCTGGCGCACGGGCAGCGCCGGCCTGGTCTATGCCTTTCATGAAATCGAAGGCGCCGAGCTGATCGTTGATGGAAAGGTGCTGGCCCGCGCGCGTCGCGACGAGCCGCGCAGGCTGCTCGACGAGTTCGGCCCCAACGCCGAGCGGGTCGCCCTGCGTCTGGTCTTCGCCGACCATCGCTTCCCCGAGTTCGAGCTGGAGCTGTTCGGCCCGGCCTCCCTGCTGTCGGACGCCGGCGAGGGCGTCCGGCTGGGCCGCCGCTGGCTGTCGCATATCGAGGCCGTGCTGAAGCGCCCTCGCCCGCGCCCAGCGCCCGAGTTGCATCTCGAGGCCGAGGGCGCACCGCCGCGGGGTGACGCCGACGACGCGGACGGCTAGAACCGCGCGTCGTTTTCAACCCAAGCCTAGGGAGCCGTCCGTGGCCCGCCTGTTCGACGCCTATATCATCGTGGATTGGTCCGCCGCCGAGGGCAAGAAGACCGGCGAGCAATCGGTCTGGATCGGCGTGGCCAAGCGCGACGCGCGCTTCCGGCCGGCCTTCGAGAGCCACAACCCCGCCACCCGCAGCGAAGGCGAAGCCCTGATCAGAAAGCTGGTCTCCGAGGCCATGCGCCGGGGCGAACGTGTCTTCATCGGCTTCGATTTCGCGCTGGGCTACCCGGCCGGCACGGCCGCGCGCCTGAAGCTGGACGGCCAGCCCTGGGCCGAGATGTGGAAATTCCTCGGCGCCGAGGTCAAGGACAAGCCGGACAACACCAACAACCGCTTCGCGGTCGCCAACAAGATGAACCGGCTGATGACCGATGGGCCGCGCCCGTTCTGGGGGGCGCCGGCCAAACAGGTGCAGACCTGGTTGTCGGCCACCAAGCCCGAGGACGCCTACGCCGGCACGGCGGAATTCCGGGCGACGGAGGAGGCCGCGATCAAGGGCAAGCAGCGCCCCAAGAGCGTCTGGCAGATGCACGGCGCCGGCGTGGTCGGCGGCCAGACGATGCTCGGCATCGCCATGCTGTCGCGGCTGGTCGACGAATGGGGCCCGACCGTCGCCGTCTGGCCCTTTGGCACGGGCTGGCGGGCGCTGGCCGCCGACGACATCGCGCCGCTGTCGGTCGTTGTGGCCGAGGTCTGGCCGTCGCTGATGCCTCAGAAGCCTGAGCCGGGCGAGGTTAAGGACGAAACCCAGGTCCGCACCCTGGCCCAGCATCTGCTGCGGCTGGACGAAAAGGGCGAACTCGGCGCCCAGTTCGCCGCGCCGGCCAAGGCCTCCGCCAAGCTCAAAGCTCAGGTCGAGAGCGAAGAGGGCTGGATCTTCGGCGTCTGAATCCGGCGCCGCGACACGCGCCAGAACCGTCCGCACAAGAGCGCCGCCGACACCAGGCTGGCGATGATGCAGGCCCAGACAATGCCGTTGACGCCGTGGCCCCAGGCCACGCCTAGCCCGTAGCCGAGCGGCAGCATGACGGCGCCATAGCTGAACAGATGCATGAGCGTCGGCCACCAGACGTCGGCGGCGGACCTCAGCGCTTGCGCCGCCACGACCTGCAGCGCGTCGGCCACGAAGAACAGCGTCGCCAGAGCCAATGCCGCCGCCGCCACCGTCAGCACCGCCGGCTCGCGCGTATAGGCCGAGCTGATCCAGTCCGCTGTCGGCCACACGGCCAGGGCGATGACGAAGGCGATCACCCCGACCACGGCCATGCCGCTCCAGCCGGCTCGCTGCACGCCCTCAGGGTCTCCGGCTCCGTAGGCGCGAGAAACCAGCACCCCGGTCGCCGCCGACAGGCCCAGCGGAATCATGAACACCATGGCCGAGACATTGATCACCACCGTCCAGGCCGCGACGCCCAGCGAACCCAACAGGCCCGCCACCAACGTCATCGCCGCAAACGCAGAGACCTCGACGCAATAGCTGATCCCCGCGCCGTACCCGACCTTGCGCTGTGCGATAACGTCCTCGCGCCGCCCGGCCGGCGGACTGAAGACGCCGAGCGCCCGCGCCTCGGGCATCCGCCAGATATAGGCGATCAGGAACACCGCCAGGCTGGCCCGGGCGAAGAAGGTCGCCCAGGCGGACGCCACCGCTCCATCCACCGGCAGGCCGGACAGCCCCGGCACCAGCCAAAGGTTCAGCGCCAGATTGACGCCATTGGCCACCCACATGGCGTTCATGCCCGGCGTCGGCTTGCCCAAGCCTTCCAGGAAGAACTGGGCCGCCACCGAAACCAGATACATCGGCAGCGAGATGGAAAAGATGATCAGAGCCGCGCTAGCCCCGTCGGCCAGGCCACGTTCGAGACCGATCTGGTGCATCGCCCACGGCCCGGCGAGGGCCAGGATCAGCACCGACACGACACCGATCTGCAGACTATAGACGAGGCCGCGCCTCAACACCGCACCGACCTCCAGCGGGCGGCCCGCGCCGACCAACCGGGCGGTCATCACCTGGACCCCCATCAACAGGCCGACCGCCGTCGTCAGCAGCACCGAGGTCGGGGCCCAGCCCAAGGCGTGGAACGCCAGCTCCTCGGACGAATACCGCCCCACCACGATGGCGTCGGTCAGACCCATGGTCATGATGCCCAGGCGCGACAGCACCACCGGCCAGGCCAGTCGGAGCAACTCCTTCAGGCTGCTGTCGGGTCGCGATGTCGGGTCTGCCTGGGTCATGGGGCGCGGAAGCTGAGGCCCCTCGCCCCGAAAGGCAAGTCAGGAAATCGGCGCGTCGCTAGGGTCCCGGCGGCTCTGCGATGGAGGGGGGCAATTCCAGCCCCGGCGGGTCCGTCTCGCCTCGGGAAACGACCGTCGCGGCAACCAGATCGCCGGTCACGTTCAGGGTCGTCCGGCACATGTCCAGGAAGCGGTCGACCCCCAGGATCAGGCCGATGCCCTCCGGCGGCACGCCCACCATGGCCAGGATCATGGCGATCACCGGCAGCGATCCCGCCGGCACCCCCGCCGTGCCTACGCCGCCGAGAATACAGACCAGCATGACCAGAACCTGCTGGGGCATGGTCAGCTCGACCCCGAAGAACTGGGCCAGAAACAAGACCGTCACGCCTTCGAATAGCGCCGTGCCGTTCTGGTTGGCGGTCGCCCCGACCGTCAGCACGAAGCGCGAAATCTTGCGCGGCAGCTTGAGCCGGTGCTCAGCCACCTGCAGCGCGGTCGGCAAGGTCGCGTTCGACGACGCCGTCGAAAAAGCCACCACCACCGCTGGCTGAACCGCTTTGAAGAAGCTGAACGGATTGCGCCCGCCCAGGCCCCAGACGGCCAGCGAATAGACGACGAAGAAGTGGATCGCCAACGCCAGCACCACCACGCCGGCGTAGGCGCCAAGGCGGACCAGCAGGTCCCACCCGAACAGGGCCGCCAGGTTGAACATCAGGCAGGCGATGGCGATCGGCGCCACCGAAATGACCAGGCCGATCAGCTTCATCATCACGTCCAGCAGACCTTCCATCGTCCGCTGGAAATGATCGGCCGCCGGGCTCTTGGTCATGACCAGGCCGATGCCCACGAAAAGGGCGAAGATCATCACCGGCAGGATCTGGTTGTCCGCCGCCGCCGTCACGACATTGGACGGGATCATGTCGAGGAAGAACTGGGCGCCGCCCACGGAGGTCGGGGCGCTGGCGACGATGGTCTGGGCTCCCTCTCGCCCCTGCTCCAGAAGCTGCTGGGCCAGGGCCGGGTCGACGCCGTCTCCGGGCCGGAAATAGTTGACCATGACCAGGCCGATGACGACCGCGATGCCCGAGATCAGCACCGTGAACAACAGCGTCTTCAGCCCAACCTTGCCCAGCGCCTTGACGTCGCCCATCTCGGCGATGCCGGTGATCAGCGCCGCCACCAAGAGCGGCAGCACCAGCATGAACAGCAGCCGCAGGAAGATCTGACCGATCGGCCCGGTGATATTGTCCGTCACCCAGACCACCCAAGGGGTTTCCGGACCGACGCCGAGATTGACCGCAAGCCCGGCGCCCAGCCCGACCACGAACCCGAGCAGCATCAACCAGTGCAGGTTTGATTTCTTCGGACGCCCCTCGGCAGCGTTCATCGGCTCTCCCCTCCCAGGAATGCGCTCAGCGAATCGGCGCAGCGTACATCAGACCGCGCGGCTGCGCGGTCCACAGGGCGTTGAGGCCCCTCGAAAGATCCAGCGCCGATCCTTCGCCGATGTTGCGATCAAAAATCTCGCCGTAGTTGCCCCCGGCCTCGATGGCCTCCCGGGCCCAGTCGTCGTCCAGGCCCAACGGGCGACCGATATGCCCCTCCAGCCCAAGCAGCCGGCGGATCTCGGGCTCGCCGCTCTCCTGGACCAACTGGCCGATGTTCTCGCTCGTCACGCCCAGCGCCTCGGCCAGGACGAGGGCGTTCAGGGTCCAGCCGACGACATCCGCCCACTGGTCGTCGCCCTCGCGCACCACCGGCCCCAGCGGTTCGCGCGAAATCACCTCAGGCAGGATCATGTGGGCGCGCGGATCTGACAGGGTCGTGCGCGCCGCCGCCAGCGCCGAGACATCCGCCGTCAAGGCGTCGCAGTCCTCGCGCGCGTAAGCTGTGCGCGCCGCCGTCTCGCTGGCGACGATGACTGGGGTGTAGTGCAGTCCGCGTACGCGGAACCAGTCCGCGACGTTCAGCTCCGACGTCGAGCCCGACTGCACACAGACACGCGCGCCGTTCAGCTCGCTCGCGCTGGTCAGGGTGAGATTGCGCCGCACCAGAAAACCCTGGCCGTCGAAATAGTTCACGCCCGGAAAATCGAAGCCCGACCCATCACGCGACAGCGTCCGCGAGGTATTGCGCCACAACACGTCGACCCGACCGTCGGCCAGGGCCTGCATCCGGTTCGCATTCGTCAAAGGCACATAGCGAACGGCATCGGGATTGCCGAAGATCGCCGCCGCCGTCGCCCGGCAGAAGTCGATGTCAAAGCCGCGCCAACGCCCCTGGTTGTCGGTGTAGGAAAACCCGACCAGACCAGGATGAACACCGCAGTTCAGCCGCCCGCGCGCACGGATGGCGCTCAGGGTCGGGCCGGCCTCGCGCAGGGCGACCATCTCTTCCGGACGCGCCGGGCCGGGCGCGGGCGCGGGCGCATCGACCGCATCCCCGGCATCGTCCCCACCGCCGCAGGCCGTCAGCCATAGCGCCAGAGCCGCGATCAATCCGGTATGTCCGTGGCGCCTCATCGGCCTCCCTTTGCCGCGCGGTGGAGGCCGCGCATAGTGCAGACCCAACAACCAGCCTTGCGGAGGCCGCGTCAAGTGGATGAGCGAACTCGCCTGATCCGATCCGCCACACGGCGTCCATCAATGCGCCGCCCCGTCAACCCGCCCATCCAGCGCGGCACCACCTTGCTCAACGCCCGCATCGGCGACCTTCGCGACGACAGCCTGGGCCCGGTCTATGGCATTGACGGGGCCGAGGTTCACACCGAGTTGCGTCGGCTTCTGGCCGAGATGGAGGGCGCGCAGGACACCTTCGTCGTCTCCACCGGCCTGGCCGCGGTCACGGTCGCGCTGCTGGCCCTGGTCGCCCCAGGCGATGAGATTCTGGTCAGCGACGCCTGCTATTGGCCCAGCCGCCGCTTTCTCGCGCGCACTCTGACCCGGCTCGGCGTCACCTTTCGGTGTCATCCGCCCCGCGCAACGCCCGACGAGGTGGCGGCGATGTTCACGCCCCGCACCCGGGTGGTGCTGATCGAATCACCCGGAACCGCCACCTTCGAAATCCAGGACACGCCGGGACTGGCTGCCCGCTGCCGCTCGGCTGGCGTCGCCACGGTCGTCGACAACACCTGGGCCGCCGGCCTGCTGTTCAAGCCCCTGGCGCACGGCGCCGACATCTCGGTTCAGGCGCTCAGCAAATATGTTTCAGGCCATTCGGATGTCTTCGGCGGCGCGATTTCCTGCCGGGCGCCCGATATCTCGCGCCGGGTGTTCGAGCTGATCGAGGATCTCGGCCTCTATGTCTCGCCCGACGACGCCTGGCTGATGCTGCGCGGCCTGCGAACCTTGCCGGTCCGCCTCGCTCAACACCAGGACAACGCCCGCCGGGTCGCTGACTGGCTCCAGTCCCGCCCCGAAATCGCAGAGGTATTGTGGCCCGCCCTGCCTACATCGCCGGACCACGCCTTGTGGAAGCGCGACTTCACCGGCGCCGCCGGCCTGATGGGGGTCGTCCTGAACGGCGGAACTGCCGGGGCCGCGGAAGCCATGCTCGATACGCTTGAGCTGTTCGGCCTGGGGTTCTCCTGGGGCGGGTACGAAAGCCTGGCCACCTATGAGGACGCCCAGCTCGCCGTCCGGTCCGCGCCGCCTACGCTCGCCGGCCCGCTGATCCGCCTGCATATCGGTCTGGAAGCTCCCGACGACCTGATCGCGGACCTGCGGCAAGGCCTGGCCGCTTTCATCGCCACCCGCTGAAGTCGCCGGCGGTCGGCGCGCCCCCGCGCGCAAACGACTTGAACGCAGGGCGCGGGAACATCCCTGGCGTTCTGGCGCGCCCGCGCGCGCGGCAGCGCGCAAACGACTTGAATGCAGGGCGCGCCGGGGCGCCCCGCGCCCTGGCGCACCTTCATGGAGAGGTTTCGAACTCTCTATGGGCGGTGCTGACGGAGTGGGATAACATCCTCAAGCATAGTTCGCTAGCGTGGCAAGTGCCCGCGAATGCGAATGAAATTCCCAAGCCCCTGCCACAAATAGATGTGCTCGCTCCAGCAACGCAGGCCGTGGATATCGACCTTTCGACCCGCCGCGCCTCACTGATCCGCAAGCGCAGTTTGGAGAGGGGCAATGGGTGAACGCACCATCCCGCCCTTCTCGTTGCGCCTCACGTTTGAAGAGCGTGCGAAGCTGGAGCGCGATGCCGCTGGCATGGCGCTCGGCGCATATATACGATCTCGCCTGCTCGATCCGGAAACGGTCGCGCCCCGCAAACGCGGCAAGTTTCCGGTCAAGGATCATAAGTTGCTCGCGCAGCTTCTCGCCATGCTCGGGCAATCGCGGCTCGCGAACAATGTGAACCAGCTCGCCAAGGCTGCGAACACGGGGAGCTTGCCTGTGACTCCCGAAGTCGAGTCCGCTCTCGTCTCCGCGATGCGTGACATCACCATCATGCGCAGCCTGCTCATTCAGGCGCTCAATGTGGAAGTGATGCCATGATCTTGAAGGCGTCCAAGCGCAGCGGCGGGAAACAGCTCGGCCTCCATCTGCTCAAGACGGAAGAGAATGAGCATGTCGAGATTCACGAAGTGTCGGGATTCGTGTCAGACACGGTGATGGGGGCGATGAACGAAGCCTATGCGCTAGCGCGCGGGACGAAGTGCCAGCAATATCTCTTCTCGCTCTCGCTCAGCCCGCCCGCGCTCGAATCCGTGCGCGTCGAAACATTCGAGAAAGCCCTATCCGACATTGAGGAACGGCTCGGCCTTGCAGGGCAACCGCGCATCGTCGTGTTCCACGAAAAGGAAGGTCGTCGCCACTGTCACGCCGTCTGGTCGCGCATCGATGCGGACACCATGACGGCGAAGGAACTCCCCTTCTTCAAGAACAAACTCAATGAAATCGGGAAACAGCTCTATCTTGAAAATGGCTGGGCGATGCCGAAGGGCTTTGAAAGCCCGAAGCTGCGCGATCCCCGCAACTTCACATTGGACGAATGGCAGCAGTCAAAGCGCGCGGGTATCGATCCGCGCGAACTCAAGTCCGCCGTGCAAGATTGCTGGAAACATGCCGATAGCGTCCAAGCCTTCGCATCGGCGCTCGAAGAGCGCGGCCTGTTTCTGGCGCGTGGTGATCGGCGCGGATTCGTCGCGATCAATATCGACGGCGACGTGTTCGCTATCTCCCGCCTGATCGGCGGCAAGGCCAAAGATGTTGCCGCGCGCCTCGACGATCCATCGCGCATCCCATCGGTCGATGATGCGCGCGCCCGCATCGCATCCGACATTGCGCCGCGCCTTGCGCGCTATATCGGGGAGGCCAAGCGCATTGCCCGCACCAACATGGAACCCCTGATAGCCAAGCGCAACGCGCTCAAGGTTCAGCATCAAGCTGAACGCCAAGCCAAAGATAAGTTTCTTTCCGCACGTTGGGACAATGAGCAACGCGCCCGCGCCGCACGCATCCGCAAGGGGTTTGCGGGTGCGTGGGATTTCCTGACAGGGCAGTATTTCAGAACCCGCAGACAGAATGAGATGGAAGCCAAATTTGCGCGGGAGCGCGACAGCCATGAGCGGCACGCTCTGATCCAGCGGCAGCTACAGGATCGCCAAGCCCTTCAAGACCTCATCCGCGAGAACCGCCGTAAGGAAGCCGAACGCATCCTCGGTCTCTACCGTGATGCTGCCGCATATCGCTGTATGGAGGGCGAGCGCGACAAGGATCGTGGTCGCGGCTCCGCCGCCCTGCGTCCAAAACGGGATCGCGGGCTGGAACTCGGCTAGGCTGCACTAACCTTCTTACGAAGCTGGCCGAGAACTGACGCCAGATTCTGGCCGTCGCGCTTCAACTTCGTGAGCGTCGCGGTGGCTTCCGATTGTTCCATGACCAGCGTGTTCCGCTCAGCTTGCCGCGCGCGAATAGCAAGACTACGAATGAGCAATATCCATTGGCCGCTATGATCGACCGACACCTTAGCAACGCCGTGACATAGCATAGCACGGAATGCTTCATGGCTCGTGCGATACTGCATGAGTTCAATGTGGGCCACGCGACCGGCTTCGCCGAAGGGGGCTGCTGGTTCAATCGCCGCCGCCAAATCTTCAAATCTTTGACCAATTAGATGGCGAAGCCGAACCTTCTGGCCGGTCTCCTTCACGGCGCCCAAGACAAGCAACGTCTCAGTGATGGACACCTCGACCGTGGAGAAATGGTGCATACATGCGCCGCGCCAAGCATTGACTTCGGTGAATATATCATCCCAGCTTTTGCCGTGAGTAAGGAGTGTAGAGTTGCTGGCAAGTGCGTCCATTCACGCGCGATAGCGAACAAAAATTAAACGCCCGCTAATTCGGCTACGCCGCATTCCGCAACTGCACGATCCGCTGGAACTCGGCGAGTAACTCGGGATGATGGCGCGCAAGGTGATGCACCACGCGCACATTTTCGATCAGACGGCACAGATAGCCGGTCGCCAGAACGAGATCGAGATGATCGGTGCCATAGCTCTGCTCGATCATGCGAAACTCGCGGTCTATGTTCGTTGCTTCCCGCTCCATGTGATCGAGTTGCTCATCGCTGAGACCTCGAACGGCCTTCTTCTTATCGCTTACGAGCTGATGCTGCGGCGTCGCCGCCACAAGCGATTTGGCGTAGGGCCATGAAAACTTGTTCATGGCGATCATCGTTTCAGCGGCTTCGATCTGTCGCATCGGGCGCATCTTCTTGAGTTCGCTGAACGTGTTGATCGGCACCATGCGATCTTGCAGCAGCTTCTCCACTTCCTCGCATATGCCGTCGAGCAGGCGGCGCTTGTCGCGGATCGTCGTGATATTGACATTGAGCGCGCGCGCGAGCCGTTCTTCCGAAACCCCTTTCTCAAGGGCTTTCAGGATCATCTTGTGCTCCTGCACGATGGCCATGCGGCTGATGCGCTTGTTGTAGGTGATGGCCTCATCGTCGGTGGCGATAAGGCAGACGACATCCTTGTCGCCGCGCTCTTTCAGGATTTCGATGCGCATATGGCCGTCCAGCAGCCGGTAGCGATCCTCTTTGCCCTTCACTCTCACCACAACAGGCGGCTCGATAATGCCGACCTCGCGGATCGATGCTGCGATCTGGGCATATTTGACCGATTTCTTGATCGCCGTGGTGACAACGCGGATCGGCTCGATGTCGCCAAGCGGGATGCGCAGGCTGGTGGTTTCAAAGGCGAGTTTGATTTTTCGGTTTCGCGGGCTGCCGGTCATTGGAGATTGATCCTGACATTCTGGATTCGCTCGGCGACGCGGTTCGGCATCGATTCCAACCCTTCGTCTTCGAGAAGCGCGACGAAGCTCTCGTCATTCGAAAGCTGGCTCAAGGCTTCGACGATGAATACAAGGCGGTTACGGGTCGCCTCTGTCTTTCGGATCATCATGCGCTTGCGCTCGGTGTCCTCTTGGAAAGCCTTCACCAAACCCTCGGGCGTTGCGGCTGCGCCTTTTTCGACGATCCCGCGTAGTTTCGATGCCTTGCCGGATCGCTTTCTCACCTCGACCAAGCGCCGCGCCGCAATAAGGGCACGACCGCGCAGGAGCTTGTCTTCATAGGCTTTATGAAGGGCGGCCTGAACGCCCTGATCGTCGGCCTCGCAGATTTCGAGCGCCACCGAGATCGGCAAATACCCCGCCTCGACGGCAGCGACGAGCCGCCGCTCCCCGCGTTCGAGCAATTTCCCGACGCTATATACGTAGTTGGCGGAGAGGCCGGTTTTCTCGGCAATCTCGTTGTCGGAATAACCGCGCTGCCGCATCCCCACGATGTCTTGCAAAAGGTCAACGGCCTGATGCTGGCGGCGAGCGCAGTTTTCAACGAGGCTCGCGACCATGCAATCTTCCGTGTCGGCGGTCACGATCAGTGCGGGAACTTCGGTCTGCCCCAGTTCGCGAAAGGCTTCCAAACGGCCTTGCCCGCAAACAAGGTCGTAGAGCGGGCCGTCCGACCCTTGCCGCGACGTCACCGTGATCGGGCGCTTGAGGCCGATCTCTGCGATATTCTCGACGATGCCCTTGAATATCTTTTTGCTGCGAAGGCGCGGGTTGACGATGGTGATCCGATCAATCGGGATCATCTCGACACGCTGGGCGGGGCGAGCCATCGTCACGCTACCCGCCGAAACGGCGCGCGCTCCGCAAGCGCGAAGAAGCCGTCAAGGGTTTCATACCGGAAAGCATCGAGCGAAAGGCCGTTATGTTCCGCGAGCCGGAGAACACCTTCGGCAAGCGTCATGCGCGGCAATATATAATAGTCGTATGCGTTCATATTATCCTCGTCCATTCTGACACAGATGGTGATGTCTGGGTGGAGGCTTTCGTCGAGCCGTATTTTCCAGCGGCGATTGCCGCCACGCGTAGGCTTGCAACGCGCGATCACGATGGATGCGGTGATCTCTTCGTTGATGAGCAGCGTATCGTTTTCGAGGTTTTGGATGGCTGAGCCGCCAGCCGCGCGCACGCCCTCGATCACGCTTTTCACAATCGAGGGATGCATCCTGCGTAGCGCGCGATTGATTTCGAGATAGCGGTAATCATGATCGGGGACATATCCGACCAAGGAATAGGCGCGCAGCAGACTGCCAAAGCGCGACTGATACGCGCTGCTCGATGGTCCATCCTCGCACTCGTCGATAATCAGACCAGACAGCGTGCCATTTTTCGCAAAAATATCAGCGAGCAATGCGAGCATTTCCTCATCGGAAAGCCGCTGTGATCGCTGCTCAATGATGAGCCGCGCGGCATCGAAAACGTCCTGTGACACGATGGCGGGAAACGCCTGATCGTGCCTGATCCACTTGGATGGATCGTTGCGGACATGTTTGGTTTTGAGCTTGAATGATGTGCGGCCCCACACGTTATGGCCCGCATATTTGTCGTTGATGAGAATCTGGTGGATCGCGCCGCGCGACCACGGGCGTTCCAAATCGGACATGATGCCTTGAGCATTCAGCCAGTCGGCAATTTGCCGTTCCGTCTGCTGCTCATCCACGAACCGGCGATAGATGTCGCGGACGATGGCGACTTCTTCATCCGGCCCCTGAACGAGCACAACGCGATCCGTCGCGATGCTCTTATGCTCGCGTCGATCCAAAATGCCTTTATGCTGGCCGTGCTCATCGACGAGCATCCGCCGCAATCCAAATCCCGGCGGCCCGCCTTGCCGGAAGCCGAGAGTGATGAGGCGGCACTGCCCCTTGAACACCTTGACCGAAAGCTCGCGGCTATATTCCCCCGCCATCACCTGCTTGACGGTCGTCACAATGGACGACCCCATAGAGCCGTCATTCTCGACCTGCTCGGCGCAGAAATGAAGAGCGATGCCTGCGCTTTTGCAAAGCCAAGCATAATGCGCGGATTCGTTGGGGTCTTGAAAACGACCCCATCGGCTTACGTCATAAACGAGGACCGCTTCAAAATCGGCGTTTCCGCTCTGTATGTCCGTTAAAAGCTGCTGGAAGGAATCGCGCCCGTCGATGCTCAGGCCGCTTTTCCCCTCATCCGCATAGGTGCGGACAATCTCGAAACCGCGTCGCTGGGCATAGGCGCGGATTTCAGCGGTCTGATTGTCAGTAGAATATTTCTGATGATCGGTGGACATGCGGACATATTCGGCGGCCCGTTTAAGTGGCCTTTCGTCGTCCGGCCCGTCCTTATCTGTCCTCCACTCGATAACCATTGATACGCCTTGGTGTTGATCGTTCGCTTTCCTGTCGGCTGCTGTCGCCCTCCTAACAGCAAAGGAGAGGTAACATGTTGCCGAAGAAGGGAAGTTCATTTCCGATTGGTCGTGCGGGGCTGACGGAAGCCGAGTTCGCGCAAGTGATCGCATCGGCCCTGAAGGTCGAATTCGGATCGGCCCGCAACGGAACCAAGATCATCACGCAATGGACGGGCGTCAGTCAGCGCACCGCCAAAAACTGGTTGAGCGGCAAAAATGCGCCTAGCGGCGTGCATCTCGTCATGCTGGCGAGGGAGTCCAATGCCGTTCTGAAAGCGCTCATGCTCATGGCCGAACGTCCCGAGATGTCTCTCGGGGCGAGCCTGCTGTCCCTCAAGCGGCTGCTTTCTGAAACGATGGCTGCGCTGGATCAGATGATGTGAAGCGATCTCGGATCGGTCCGAAGTGGGTCGATCCGAGCAGTTGAATTAAATCACTGAATTTGCTAGATTTGATTCAACAAAAGGAATTTCATGGAATGCGCACTTAGTAAAAGTTCAGACGGATTCACCCTCGTCGAAATCTCCATCGTTATGATGATTATTGGCCTTCTCATCGGCGGCACGTTTGGTGGAATGAAACTGGTTGAGATATCGGAAGTTTCGAGAACCGTTCGCGATCTCAAAGCCATTGATTCCGGCGCTCTTACCTTCAAGGATACCTACGGACGTCTTCCGGGCGATATTGTGAGTCCGAGTTCTCGTCTCCCGAACTGTGCATCCGGCCCTTGCTCTCGCGGTGGCGATGGAAATCGAACGATTGGATTGCCGGGAACAACGATGCAGGGTGAAGCTTTGACGGTATCCTCCGAGAAATTCACCATGTGGTCGCAGCTGGTGGCAGCAGGATTGATAGACGGCCCGAAGAACGAAGACGATATGGAGTTTGGAGCTGGTCAAATGGCCAGTCCAATCGGTGGAGGATATCGCCTGAACGGTTACATGAATAATGTCGTTGGGAATGGCCGGACAACAAACCGACATACGATTTATGTCACTAACATCCCGTCCGATATTCTGTCAGCAGCGAATATGGCAGACCATAGATTCATTCCATGCTCAACATTGAGATCAATCGACGTGAAGATGGATGATGGGATGCCGAGAAGCGGCATCGTTTTGACTGCTACCGAGTGCCAAGCCAATGTCGCCGATCCAACGAGCGAGTATGGTAACCCATCGAGCCTATCGAGCTTTCTATACTTGACTAAATTCTGATTCAGCATTGCTCCGCGAATTATCATCGCGGGATCGGTTCTGCTTCCTCCGTCACGCACCACTCTCACAATCCGCTGACTGATCGAACCTATCCGCGCCCGAAGGGGTGATGGTGCAAGGCGGGATTGCGATCCCTGACCTTCTCCACATTCGTTGCGATCACAGGTGATGCACCTCCATTCGGTGCGCGAATGCATGTCCTCCAACGCGGCTCATGGTGAGCGGCGCATAGCAAATGGAGGAAGCCATGAACTTCAATCTCACCCGCAACGATCTTGCGACCAAATCGGCATCGCAGCTCGCGGCCCTGTTTCAGCAGGCATCGAACACCGTCGCCGCACGGCAAGCCGATCTCGCATCGGTGCAATCGCTTCTCGCGATGATCGCGCAGGAACTCGGCCGCCGTGGTCCAGCGCCATAGCGGCGCTGGCTCACGAAGCCCCGAAGGGGAGCGTTAGCTCCCCTTCTTTGCTGGCTTTTCCTCGTTGATCCGCATGACGATCCGGCCATTCACAGGGATCGCATTGAGCGTGAGCGTGAAGCCCTTGCCGTCCTTGGTGGCCCATGCGACGCCGATATCGGTCCAGCGGGCGTTGTCGCCGTCACCCATGACGTTGAACAGGCGGTGGCTCGGGCGGTTTGCGTTTGTGTCAGACATTTCAGTTCTCCTTGGTTTCCGCCGAAGGACAATTCCCTCGGCTTCATGGGGAGACTCGTGACCTGACGACATGAGTCGAGGATCAAAGGCTGAGCGGCACGCGAACCTCTGCGCGGAGCTGCACAAACCCAAGGAACGAAGGGTGCGGAAGCGAGCGGCCTTGATCCGAGACGCGGCGGGTCAAAACCCATGAATGAATGCCGATGGGAATGTCCGCTGCTCGGTGGTGGCCCTAGGAGAACATGCCCCGACACGAATGTAGCCGAACCGCGCCTATACGGCTTTAGTTGTGTGCGGGCTTCCGTGGACCGAACCACAAGGGCCTTCCCGTCTCATGACAAGGCTTTCCGCATGAAACTGCTGTGTTTTATCGATCGAATCGCTTAATTGCTTGTTAGAAAATAACGTGCTATTATCTAACAATAAGGATTGGAAAAATGTCTGCCGTAACCGACAAAATCATGAAGCGCGTGCGCGGGAAAGGGCGCGGCTGGGCCTTTACGCCCAAGGATTTTCTCGACCTTGGCACCCGTGCGTCCATCGACATGGCGCTGACCCGTCTCGTGCAAGCGAACCAGATTCGGCGCATCGGGCGCGGCCTTTATGATTATCCCAAGCTGCATGACAAGCTCGGTGCGCTCACACCCGATGCCGACACCATTGCGCAGGCGGTTGCGACGCAAAGCGGTGACAAACTCTCCTCCTCAGGTGCGCAGGCCGCCAACCGCCTCGGCATCTCCACGCAGGTTCCCGCCAAGACAAGCTATGCCACCAGCGGACAAACGCGGGTCAAGAAAGTCGCTGGTCGCACCATCGCGCTCAAGCGATCACGCGCGCCCATCCTTGATGACGCATCGCCCGATGCGAATGCGGTTCTGCAACTGCTCGCTCATGTCGGCAAAGATAAGATCGACAACGATCTTATCCAACGCCTGTCAGCACAGATCGATGACCGCGATTTCAAAGCCCTGACGAAAGCGCAGCCGCTAATGCCGGGCTGGATGAGCGATGCGGTGCTCAAGATCGGTTTGGTTCGACATGGATGAATTTGCACGCAGACCCGCCGATGATCGCCTCGCCTTCATCAATGAGGCGGCGGCGCGGCGCGATGTCACGCCGATCATCATCGAGAAGGATTTCTGGGTCTGCTGGACGCTGCGCCGTCTGGGCGAAGTTCCTGCATTGGCGGAGCATCTGACATTCAAGGGCGGCACGTCCCTGTCCAAAGCCTATGGCATCATCGAGCGGTTCTCGGAGGATATCGACCTCACCATCGGGCGCGATGCGCCGTTGATCCTCGATACTCTCCCGCCGATGGAGGACGGGATAAGCGGCAAGGAACGCGAGCGCCGCACCAAGGCGCTCAAAACCGCCGCGCAATCCTATGTCGAATCCATTGCCCTTCCCGAAATGGCGACCGCGACTGAACGCGCGCTCGGCACAAAGGATGGATGGGACGTGGTGCTCGATCCCGATGATCGTGACGCGCAAACGATCCTGTTCCGCTATCCGAAGCTGCTGAACTATGGTCGCGGCTTCGGGGCGGGACGTTTCGGTGTCGGTGCCTTCGGCGAAGGCGAAGATGGCTACATCAAGCCGCGCATTAAACTCGAATTCGGCGCGCGCGGTGAAACCGAACCTTCGGAAGCCCGAACGATCACGCCCTATCTCGCAGCCGAATTTCCCGATGAACTGCCCGATGCGTCGGTGTCCGTGTCAACGCTATCGGTGGAGCGCACCTTTTGGGAGAAGGTGACGATCCTCCACGCCCTCCATCACGGCACAAAGCTGCTGCCCGAAATGTCACGCCACTATTACGATACGATGATGCTGGCGGCAAAAGGCATCGACGATGCAGCCAAGCAAAAGCATGATCTGCTCGCCAAGGTCGTGCTCAACAAGAGCCTGATGTTCGTAGACAACAAAGCATCCTATGGCACGGCGAAACTCGGGACGCTCCGCCTTGCTCCGAATGACGAACTGCGCGCGCGTCTCGCGGACGACTATTCCGCCATGTCGGAGATGTTCATGACGCCGCCTCCCTCATTCGATGAACTGATGGCTGCGATTGGCGCACTGGAAGCCAAGCTCAACGGATAACCCGCGCTCAAAAGAGCGCGAGTTGGCGGGATGCGGCCTCGGCATTGCGCCATACAGGCGTATTCGCGACCTCGGCGATCCATGCTTCGACATAGGCTTCGGGACCGCCCATATGATCGACATTGGTGCGGTGGATGAAGTGCGAGCGATAGCCGGTTTCGGTGATCGGTAGCGGCGCGTGTTTTGGCTTCACGCTTTCGACCTCAAGATGCGCCATTGATTCTCCATCGTCGAACACGACGTAATCGGCGTTCCAGCGAATTTCGATTTCAATGCCGTTCCAATTTTTGTGAATGATTGCGTAGTCGGTTTTCATGCCTGCCTCCTTTGGCGTTTGGGTTCGTCCGGTGGACGGGGAGGCAAAGCGGCGGGCGCGGTCGGTCGTCCGTCACCGCCGCAGGCGGGAAACGGGAAACACGGGAGCGAATAGCGAATGGATCGGGCAACCCGTTGACGGGCGATCAGCGCTCGCCACTCTCACCGGCATTATCAACGGATGATCCCAAATGTGAGGCAGCAATGAAAAGGGGCCGACAAGCGGCCCCACATTAGAACGGTATCGATATCGAAAGGCGGCTATGCCGCCTCCCGTAGTTCGGTGTCGGCAAGACGGGTTAGGAACTCGGCAGCCTTGTTGGCCGCGCTCGCTGCCGTGAAGATCGCCTTGCTGTCAGCTTTCAGGATGCGAAGCCAGTGACCGATATATTCAGCATGGTCCGCACGCGGCTCGGCGGTGATACCAAGATCGCCGCAGAGGAATGCCGCGCCAAGTTCGGCAACCATCTCTTCCATCGCATAGGCATTGTCGCCAAAGCGTTTGCCGAAAGTGCGATCACAACGGGACGATGCACCTGACCAATGGGTCAGCTCGTGGAGCAAGGTTGAATACCAGCCTTCGGATGCACTGCTCGTCGCGGTGCCGACAAAGCGATGACGGTCCGGCATCGTGATGCTGTCGCTCACTGTGTTGTAGAACGCACGAGTGCCGCCGGTCGTGATGGTCGCGCCGGTAGCTTGGATGAACTGCTCGGCACGTTCACAGGGATCAATGCGATCCACGGCGGGTTCGCTCGGTTCGATTGTGATGCCATCGACCTGCGCCACGTTGAACACGCGTGATGCACGGGCAACGAAGAAACGGCTCTGCTGCTCATCGCCATTGTACGATGATGCGGACTCACTGGGATCAAGATCACGATAGAAGATGATGAGCGAGGATTTCTCGCCCTTGCGGACTTGTGCGCCCTTCTCTTGCCACTGGCGATATGTGCCCCAAAGGCCATGATCGAACCCGCAGGCATCGGCGGCGGCCCAGAGGGCAACAGTGTTGACGCCGCGATAGGCTTTGCGGCTCGCGATATTGGTCGGGCGCTGGATCGATCCGCCGTTGCGGTGCCAAGGCAGTTGCACATAGTCGCCGGAACCGGCTTCGATGGCAGTGATGATCTGGTTGGTGATGGCGGTGTAAACGTCGAAGCGTTCATGTGATGAAGTGGTCATGTCCTGATCTCCTTTCGCTGTATCCTGAGGACGCGAAGGGATCGGGCTGGGGGTAAGTCGGCTCAGTCAGCCGCAGGCGAAACAGGCAACACGGGAGCGCAGCGAATGGATCGGGCAGCCCGTTGACGGGCAGACAGCCTCAGCCACATTCGCGGCTGAATCTCAGGGAACGGTGAAAGGCGTGAAGGCGGTCGCTAAATCACTGGCCGTATTGCTTCACCAAGAAATCCACCGTGATGTTTTCAGCGATGGCATCGTGCGGGATCAGGGCATAACGCCAAGGCTTTCCGCCATATGTGCGGGCGTGCTCGCTCGCCCAGCCGCACCATTGGACCGCCACATCGCGCTTCGCCAGCACATCCTTGTCTGCGATCTGGGTCGCCATTTTCGGCTCCAGCATGACGATATAGGTATCCATCTCGGCAACGAAATCGGGCTGGTATTCGAAATGATCGTTCCCGCTGCGATAGAACATCTGAAACTGCCCCTTGGCGGGGCGAAGCCATTTGAGAGCTTCCCGCTCAAGGATGACGGCCAGCTTGCGTTCGGTGTCCGAATGGAATTTCGTCACGGTCGATAGGCATTTAGCAAAACCGCCAAACAGGTAGCGCGCCATATTGCTCTTGTCGGCGGGCGGAACGCGATAATCGAGTGGCGCGGAATTATCAGTGGTGAAGGCGCTCTCCTTCAGCTCCGTGAAGCCCTGCCGGACCTCGTGGTGATATTCCACGCTGTCATCGAGCCAGAAATGATCCTGCATCTGCGCGTGAACGGCTCGCGCGATCTCACGCTGATGAAGCGTGAGAACCTGCCCCGCTTCTTCCTCTGAAAGATAGCTGCGCAGGTGCGTGACCACCTGTGCAGCAAGTCCATAAAGCAAGTCGGCGTGCTCATCGTAGGCGATGTCCGGAAAGTCGATTAGGCCGCTAACAACATAATCTTCCAACCGCTCTTCGAGCAGATTGGCTTGCGCCAGCCCAATAATATCGACCTGATCCGTGCGGAGATGCTTTGCCCAAAGCTCTTCGCTTGGGGCCGGATAACGCATCCCCGACAAGTCGAGCGTGAATGGCTTGAAGCCCGCTTTCACCTCGCCTTTCGGCATGACGATAATGCGCGGAATGTCGATGGTGCGTTCCGCCATGAGCTTCGCCGTCGCGGCGACGACCGCCGCCATATCGGGGGCTGGCTTAGCGACGCCCTCCAGCTCCATCTGCACCGGTTGGAACTGGCTCCTAACCTCCTTGACGATCTGCGCCTGCACTTCGGGGCGGCTCAGATAGGAAGTGCTTGGCACCTTGTCTGGTTCACGCGCGAGCTTGCGAAAGGCATCATAAGCAAGCTGCGCAACCTTCATCTCTTCGGCATCGGCGAATGCAGGCGGCGGCGCTGACGGGCTGGCGGCGCTTTCGGTCGGCGAGGTCGATTGCAGGCCAAGGCTCGATAAGATGGTGGGTGCAGCCACGACCGTCACGGTCTTGCGCGTAAGCTCCGCCTCGTCGAGCACGAGTTGTTTCAACCGGATCGGCGAATTGGGATTGCTCGCCTCATCGACGATTTCCTGAAAACGATCATGCGCGACGATATTCAGGCGATCCACGGCGGTGACGCCAGTGCGCTTGCCATAGGGCAGGCGCAGCCCGCGCCCAATGCTCTGCTCGATCAGAGTGCGGGCATTGGCCGCGCGCAGCGGGACGATGGTGTAGAGGTTGGTTACATCCCAACCTTCTTTCAGCATGTTGACGTGAATGACGATCTCGACGGGATTGTCGTTCTGCTCGACCGTCAGGAGCTTTTCGACCGTTTCTTCTTCCTTCACGCTGGAATCGACTTGAATCACTTTGTCGGCATATCGGCCTTGGAAGAAGCGATCCGATTGGATCAGACTCATCAACTCGGCGGCGTGCGCAGTATCGCGCGCAATGATGAGCACGAACGGCTTCACGATCCGTTCGCCATTTTCGCGCGCATAGGTTTCAAGATCGACCTTCACGCTTTCGTGGAGACGAACGCCGTCCTCCAGCTTCATTTGCTGGATCGCCTCGGTCGATTTTCCAGCCGGATTGAAGTCCTTGCGTGTGACGACAGCGGGTTCCTTGACGAAGCCATCCTCCATCGCCCGCGCGAGCGGATAGTCGAAAATAACGTTGCTGAACGGCACTGGCCCGCGCGCGCTCTCCACGAAGGGCGTGGCAGTCAGTTCCAAGCCCAGTACCGGCTTCAATTCGTTGATCGCCCGCATTCCCGCTGTCGCGCGATAGCGATGGGACTCGTCCATCAGCAGCACCAGGTCGGGCAGGCTCGCGAGATAATCGAAATAGCTCTCGCCGATTTCCTCACGGAAGGAACGAATGCGCGGGCTGCGCCCGCCCCGCACCTCGGACGAGATTTTGGCGATGTTGAAAATGTTGATCGTCGTCGGGAAGAGTTGCCCGCCCGACGCGATCTGGCGCTCGTAGGTTTCGCCGGTCGTCAACACGGGCGGCGAAATGGCGAACTCAGATACGCCCTTGAACACATATTTGGGCGTGTTCGCCGTGAAGTCGGCGATCAGCTTATTATAGATGGTGAGGTTCGGCGCGAGCACGAAGAAATTATTGATGCCGTGCGCTAGCTTCAAATAGGTGATGAACGCGCCCATGAGGCGAGTCTTGCCGACGCCAGTTGCCAGCGCGAAACATAGCGACGGGAAATCACGCTCGAAATTTGTGACCCCCGGAAACTCGCTTTTGATGATGTCCAGCGCGGCCGCAAGGTCGGCGGCTTTGGTCGGCGGGGCAATCTCGGTGACGCGGTCGAGGATCTCCAAGCTCCGGCGCTGCGGCGCGCGCAAGCTCAACCGGCCTGCGATGGCGTTGACGTGACGAAGATTGCTCATGCGTCATCTCCGTCATCGAAAAGTCCGCCCTGCCGAGCGACCGGCGCGACCGGAACCTCAGCTTGCGGGAGATTGGCGACGTTGAGGCTGTAATCGTCATGCCCCCATTCGCATCGGCTGCGGATGTGATTGGGAATCTTGCGCACGGTCAGGTTCGGCCAATGATCGACATTACCTCGGAATGCGGCGCATAGGATCAGCAGTGAGCGCCCCTCGCCAACATCCTCGCTCAATGCCGCCAGCTCCTCCGGTCCCAAGGTTTGCGTTGTCACATAGAGGAAGTCGGCTTCGGAGGAATACCCCTGCTGCCAATAGACATCGGGGCTGGGCGCATATGCGAAGCCCTCCAGCTTGCATAACGCCTGCGCCAGCATCTCAGCATTATACTGCTTGGAAATCACCTCACGGCCCCATTTGTCTTTTTCTAGGAGCGACGGAGCAAGCTCATAGTAACGGAAACCGCCGCCGCCTTTCCAGTCGACCGATTTGCTAATGCCGCCCTGATCCGTGCCGTCGATCACCTTCCGTAAACGTGGGGCAACATGCGTGAAGCAATGGTCGCCTAGTTCGACCATAACCCAGCGGCGGCCCATTTTGTGGGCGACCGCGCCCGTCGTTCCTGATCCGGCGAATGAGTCGAGGACGCAATCTCCTTCGGTCGATGCCACGCTGATAATACGACGAAGCAAACGCTCCGGCTTTGGGGTGCCGAACGCCACCTGATCGGGAAAGAGAGCTTTTACTTCGGCTTTCGACGTGCGGTTGCTTCCCACATCCCCGTGCTGCCAAATTGTTTCTACAGGGCGCCCAGAGCTTGTGTCCGCATAAATCCGATAATAGGGGGTCCAGCCATTTCGGCCATTGACCCAATCAATGCGTTCGGATTCCGCTTCGGCCTTTTTTGAACTCCATCGCCATGCCCCATCGGTGCCGTCCTGACGCTTCGGATAAACTTCCGTGCTGTCCGGCGCGATCAGCGGATAATATAAAGTTGGACGCGCAATGCGACTGTCTCCCTGCCCACCCATCGCACGTAACGGCTTCAGATAGTATTTCCGACCTTCCGCATCTTCTTTATCGTAATGGGAAGGCAAACTGCTTTCATCTGCATCTAAGCGCTGCCAAAAGGTTTTCGTGACATCTTTGCCGTAAACAAGAACATGATCGTGGCGGCCTGACAGGAAAACGGCATCCATGCGGGGGCTATCAGATTTTTCCCAAACAACATTTCCGATGAAATTGGATCGACCGAAAATCTCATCGCACAGCACCTTGAGGTAGTGCGCTTCGTTGTCGTCGATGGTGATCCAAAGCGAGCCGTCCTCCGACATCAACCGACGAATGATCTCCAGCCGGTCCCGCATCAGGCCAAGCCAGATGCTGTGCTCCAATCCGTCATCATAGTGCGTGAACGCGCTGCCGGTGTTGTAGGGCGGGTCAATAAAGACGCATTTCACCTTGCCCGCATAATCCGCTTCGAGCGCCTTGAGCGCGAGTAGATTGTCGCCGTGGATCAGCACATTGTCGAAAATGTCATCCTCGCTCACACGCGTGGCCGCGTGATAGCTCTTCTCTGCATCCTCGATCAGAATGCGCGGCTCCAGCCGTGGTCGGTTGTCTTTCCCTACCCAAGTAAGTTCAAGTTTCTGTTTTGATTTCATATAAGATTACCGATTTGAGGGGCTTGGGTTGAAAGGAAATTGAACAGGCGCACCGGATACGGGTCATTACCGATAGGCAACGCGAGTAGCGGCGGGAGCGCGGGATTGTTTTGAAGACCGTAATGCTCGGTCATCGACAAGCGGATAATATCACTGACGTCCGCCTGTGTCTTGAAAACATTCAATGGATTACGATCCACGCTGACCGGCTGTGTTTGCGCCCACACGGTCTGGCGGAGATTGTCGAGTTCGGGACCAACGGCGGCAACAAGGCGTGGCAGGCTGAGGGGCGGATGCCCCGCAATCTGATCTCGAAGCCGCTTCATCATTACGAAGGCGACGACGTATGCGCCGTGCCGATAGGCCAATCGCTCTTGATCGGTCGGCGCTCCAGCCGCCTCCTCGGTCATGCGAGCGATGATGTAGCGGAACGCGATCACCGCATTCCGCAACTCCAATGCGGACAGCGCGGGCGTGAAGATCGTCGAATAAGGATATTGCCCGATCTTTTGCACACTGGCGGCATTGCGCTTCGCCATCACGGGAAGGCGAGGATCGGGTTGCAGCATCGACAATGCGAATGCAGCCTCCTCGACACGGATGATGGTGGAGTCGGTAAGGTCGAGCGCTTCGGCCTGATAAGCATAGCGATATCCGACAATCGCCAGCTCACGGCGGATTCGTTCCTGCTCGGCATCGAGCGCGACGAAATCCGCCTTGCCGACATCGTTTTGGTGATTACGCGCACGGGTGACGGATTGCCCGAAATCGTTCTCGGCGTCAGCCGCGATGACCGTCACCAGCACGCGCGCGTCCGATATGCTGGCCGCTCCTGCGGTGCCGACACGCCGCGCGGCAGTCGCCACGGTTTGAGCGCCGTTGACGATGGATAGCTTCTCGATCTGAAAATTCTTGCTGTCGCGGCTCCCCCGTCGCCCTTGGATGCTACTGCACAGGGCGGTTACGCCATTGTTGAAAAACTCAAAATCCACCGCGTTATTGGCGAGGCTGTTATCGATGGATCGATTCACATCCGTGCGATGACCGAGCGAGGCGCGAATGTTGCGGGCATACAGTGACTTGCCATGCTGGAGATGGAGCTGCGCCAACTGCTCCAGCTTCACCATGCCGATATAAGCTGTCCGGTTGCCGGAGACTTTAGCCCAATCGAAAAGCGTCAGCCTGCAATCAATCCGCGCATGTGCATTTACGTCCCGCAAGGCTGCGAGAATATCCTGAGCGGCGTAATCTAGAACCGGATCAACAAGCCGCTCCTCGCCATGAGCGGGGTCCGCGATCAAGTCAGCGATGGCCTGTGCCGGATACTGCCGAAGCTGATCGCCCGTATGCGCGATCACAAGCTGGATGCGCTCGCAATCATCAAGCGCGGCGTCGATATCGACCTGACGGTCCAGCACATTCTGATTGAAGCCGGTGTAATCGGACGCGATCAGTTTACGAACGCCCTGACAGAAGGCATTGGCTTCGTCCTGCGTGAACTGCTCCGCCGCTTTCAGTTTGCTCTGGATCAGGAACAGGGTCTTGATGTCGGCCTGATAGAAAATGGCGTCGATGCCGAGATCGCCAAAATCATCGACGACCGACGCGCAAGCGTCGTCTATGCTCGCTCCGCAATGATGGTGGACGACGAACGCGCTGATGGACCGCGCGAGATTCTTCTGATCGTTCAGCGCCGCATTTCCCGAAGGTTGCAGCAAAGGCGGGAGCTTCCCGACATAGACATCGACGAGATGACGCTTGAGAAGAGCTTGCTGAGCTTCGTCCATGTCGCTCCTAGCTCGGTTTCTTCAAGGGGTGGAGACGACGGCTATCACCGCTATTACGCCAATAGCTTCCCGACTTGTCGTTGCTGGGCCATCCATCTTCGGGGTGAGTGAGCGCATCGACCAGCAGCATCACATGCTTGGCGAACCCAACGGCGTCGGTATCGAGCAACTCGAATGAAATGGCTTTGAAGTGCGCGCCGAACGCATTGCGCGCTTGGGCAATGCGCGCCAGCTCATCGAGGATCGGCTTTAGATCAACCGTGCTGTGCGAGGCAGCGGTCGCGTCGGTCAGGCCATCGCGCATTTCGACTTTCAACGCATCACGGAGCTTGCCGCTGATCGCAGGGAGAAGATCGCCAAGCGTGTAAGCCGCACCATGCCGGCGCGGCACGGCGCACTCATATTTCTGGGTCAGATAATCCAACACGGCTTCAAGGATAACGCCCGCTTTGCTGCATATGGCCTGCGGGTCGATGGGCGATTCCACCAACAATGTCCGCAATCGCTCGACTTCGGGAAGCGAGCTGATGATGCGGATGCCGTCATCGATTCCCCAGCCGGTCAGCTCGACAAACTGGCAAGCCTGTCCGGGTTTCAGCCAGCCCCAGCGGTATTTCTCGCGCCACGGCCGATAGTGCGTGGTGACGATAGTATGCTGAAAATCAGCACTGGCTTCATAGATCATGCCGATCACGCGCTCGACGTGCGGCTCGTCCACGCTGCCCAGCACGTCATCAAGAATTAGCACGGTGTTATGGGCGCGATCGCGTGCGGCAAGCGCGAGGAAAACGCACAAGCCCAGCGTATCAAGATGGGATTGGCTGAAATATGCCTGTGGGGGCGCTTCATGCCCTTCAAAGGTCGCGCCAAGATTAAGCGATGCGCGCTGTTTCGGGTCCAGCTCAAGCGCGATCTTGTCCAGCCCTTCGCCGGGATGCACCTTCTCGTAGAGTTTGCCGACTTCCTTGGCGATTTCGGAGATGATGCCGTCCGTAAATTTCTGACGTTCTTCGACGCATTCGGTGAGCGCCTTTTCCACGTTGGGGATTAGGGCGGCCAGTTCCGCGACACGGGAAGCGTTTGCTTCATATCGCTCGGTGGCGGATTTCAACTGCGTCCGAAACTTGCTCTCGTCGCGCCAGCCTGCTTCTAAGTTGGCCCACGAAGTCGCTGTCGCCTGATTGCCAGCAAGCCACGCTGGAAGTGCGACAGCATCGCTAGGTGCGGGCGTGGTCGGAATCTGGACTTCTGGCTTCCATGTATGCGTCGCTTGCGCGCCGGAGAATGTGGCGACGGCTTTTTGATAGTCGGCTTCGATTTGCTGCAAGGCGATCTTGGCCGCGTTCAAGGCATTGTGTGCCTGTTTCCATTTCGTCGTCGCCGTCGTCAGCGTTTCGAGCTGAGCGAGTTTGGATTTTATCGTCGCGGCGAGTCCATGCGCGTTTTCAGCACTGTCGCATAGCGGGCATTTTTCGGCGTCCGGATGATCGTGGAGATAGGCATCGCCTACGGTCAGGACAGGCAATCGGCCCGCTGCCTCACTATCGACTGTTGCCAGCGCGGCGCTCTGGGCCTGATCCGCCGCATCGGCAGCGGCCTGTGCGGATGCAACCGCATCGCGCTTTTCGTCCAGCTTTTGCGGGTAGCCGGTAAGAGCCTCGAAGGCTGCGCGAAGTTTCGTGATCGCCGCGATGTCAGCATCTAATCCTGTCGTCGGTTCCGCCAGTTTTTGCTTGGCCCATGTGACCGGATTCAAACCTGCCAGACTGCCCGCTGCTTCATAGAAGCCCTGCAACGCGGTCAGATTCTCCTGCTCGGCCGCGATTACCGTTTGCTTTTCGGTGCCGAGCGTTTTTCCCAATTGCCGAAGCGATTCCTCGGAACGCTCAAAGGCTTCAATGTCGATAAACCGTTTAATGGCCTCATATCGTTTCGCGGGTTGAGCTTGGATCAGCTCCAAAATCTGACGCTGCCGGAGCAGTTCGATCCGGGGCCGTGAGGTCAGCGGCGACACCGCGACTTTCTTATCAACAATCTTGCCGGTGCATTTGGCGGTGCTGGTTTCGAGTTCGACGGCCAACGCGCTCGCGGGTTTGCCCGCCGTGGGCCAGAATTTTTCCAGCCCCTTGCCCATGCCCCTGTCTTCGAGCGAGCCAATGCGCTCGAACGCGAGAAACTCGAAGGCATCGCAGATGGTTGTCTTGCCCGTGCCGTTCTCGCCATAAATGAGTGTGAGCTTCTTGCCCTTCTCGAAGTCGAGCTTGAACGTGCCTGCCGAGCCGCGAAACGCGGTCAACGTGAGCGACTTCAATGTGGTGGGCGCGGTCATTGGGCTTCCGCCTTTGCCGACGCCAGGTCGATCTCAAGTTTCCAATCCTCGCCCTGCATGGTTCCGGCGGCGATTTTGGCAATCAACGCATCGCGTTTATCGGCGCGTAGCAGGCCGGATGCGATCAGCCGGTCCACGGCAAGCGCGGCAAGGTTCGCCGAAGGTGTCGCCTCATCAATCATCGCACCCCCCACCTGATTGTGAAGAGCGGCTGCACATTGATTTTTTGTTCCAGCTTCCCTTCAATCTGAGCAATAAGTTCCGTGCGCTGTTCGTCAATTTTATCCTGTGCATCGAACAGTGAGCGTCGCTTGGTCGAGCGTTCCGTCTCGAGGGCTTTGACCGCCTTTTGTCCCGCGAGTTTCTCTTCAAGCGTCAACGCCACCGTAGCCGCGCGGCGCGCTTCCTTGATTTGGCGGTCCAGCTCTTTCAACTCCCGCTCAAGCCCAACCTTCAAATCGTCAGCCCAACCATCGAGCTTCTCGGCTTCCATCTCGAAGAAGCGTGCGTTTCGCTCGGAAATACCTCGGCGAATGCGATCTTGCTGCACGGCAAGCTGGTCGGACAACTCCGGCTCGATATGATTTGGCACTGCCGTATCGACGCCAATGGCTGCGCCGATGGTCAGAAGGCGGCTCGACGCTTCATCACTCAGCATCTCACCGTCATCGGATAGCGCCGCAAGCAATAGATGGTCTTCGCTCTGACCCAAGGCATCGACCGAGAGGAGCGCGGCTGTCATCCATCCCGATTTTCCGACCCATGGCTCGATGACGGAGATACGCCCTTCATGTGCCGTGTAGTCGAAGGCCACTTCGGCAACGGGTAAATCCCGCGCTCGTGCTCGCGTGATGATGGCATCGCCCAACGGATGATTCAGGCGAAAGAAATGCGCTTCGCCGGAGCGGCGCGGAAGCTCGTAAAGTCCGGTCGGCACGGCTCTGTTTTCGATCCATTCGGGAAGTGTGTCGAGCCGGAACGAAGAGCTATTGATGAATGATGCGGCACCATCCAGTTCGTGGGCTGCAAGCCGCATTAACTGCTGCTCGAAATGATTGAGATGTAAATTGGTATCGTGATCGCGGAGCTTGAGCTTCTCGCGCACTTCATCATCGAAATTTTCTAGGAGCTTGCGTCGTGCGGAGCGCATGGCCTCGCTGATTTCAGAACCTAGTTCGCCTTGGAGTTCATCGAATGCCTGCTTGATGTCGTCGGGCTGTCGACACTCGTTGTAAATTTCGGCGATCCGCTTCTCGAAATCGACGCCGGATTCAATCGCGCCAAGCACTTCATCGCTGGCTCCGAAAACGCCTTCGAAAAGCTGAAACTTCTCGGAGAGAAGCTGATAGACGCGCTGGTCCGCCTCGTTCTTGCGATTGAGAAAATTGACGACGACGACATCGTGCTTTTGTCCGTAGCGATGGCACCGCCCGATGCGCTGCTCGATCCGCTGCGGATTCCAAGGCAAGTCGTAGTTCACGATCATGGAACAGAATTGGAGATTGATGCCCTCAGCACCCGCCTCGGTGGCGATCATGATTTTTCCGGTCTCACGAAAATAATCGACCAGAGCGGAGCGCATATCCGCCGTGCGCGAGCCGGTGACACGATCCGATCCGGCATGACGGGCAAGCCACGCCTGATAGATACCGCGCGACTGCTCATCGGTGTTGCTACCATTAAACAGGACGATGGAATCCGCCCACGGGCTGTCCGCCAGCACGCGCAACAGATAGGACTGGGTGCGTCGGGATTCGGTGAAGATGATCGCCTTCTCGGCCGCACCGAACTCACGCGCTTTGGCGAAGCCTACCTCTAGCGCGGTCAGCAATGCCCGCCCTTTGGCGTTTTGCTCGATGGAGGTGGCGAGCGCGGCAAACTCGCGCAGCTCTGCAATTTCAGTTTCGAGCGCGCGCTGGTCCGCTTCGCTCAGTGGCTCGATCTCATCGTCGGACCATTCGTCTTCGGTTTCGTCGAGGGCTTCATAGTCCTCCTCAACCGTGTCAGTCAGCGAGGCCGGTGGCCTGCCCTTGTCCAACCGCAACTGCAAGCGATCCGAGATGGAAGTCAACGCACCCGCTATAGCGAAGGACGACGAGGCCAACAATTTGCGCAGCACCAACGTCATCAGCGCGCGTTGGCTGGACGGAAGAGCTTGAAGGTTGTCGCGCTGGAGATAGTCGGTGACAAGATTGTAGAGTCGGTCTTCCGCCTCGTCCGGGCTGAACTCCTGCAAAATCGCGTGGCGCTTGGTGTAGGGAACGTATGCCGTCACTTGGCGACGAAGCGTTCGATGGCAAACAGGCTTAAGTCGCTCGCGAAGCAGGTCAAACGCGCGCTCCTGCGCAACGCCCGCGAACTGCTCACGAAAACTCTTCAGGTCGCCGAACGAATGCTCGTCGATGAAGCTGACAAGGCCGAACAGCTCCAACAGCGAATTTTGGAGTGGTGTGGCCGTCAGCAACAGCTTGTTTCGCTCCGCCAACGTCGCTTTGAGCGTATTGGCGATCACATTCGACGGCTTATAGACATTACGAAGCCGATGGGCCTCGTCGATGACCACCAAGTCCCACGGGGTCGTCGCCACGTCCGCCGCCTTACTGCGGGCAAACTGATAAGAGCATATGACGACGCTATCCTGCGGCTGGAACGGCCTGAAATTTCCCGCTTTGATCTCGGCGTTGTAGGATTTCGCTTCGAGGATCGTGCCGGGAATGAAAAACTTTTCGGCCAATTCCTGATGCCATTGCTTTCGCAGATTGGCGGGCGCGATGATGAGAATGCGGCGTTTGGCTTCGGCCCAGCGTTGGGAGATAACCAATCCGGCTTCGATGGTTTTGCCGAGTCCAACTTCGTCAGCCAGCAGCGCGCCTTTTGATAGCGGCGATGCGAACGCGAAGAGCGCCGCATCGACCTGATGCGGGTTCATGTCCACCTGCGCGCCCGCGATGGCAACCGCAAGCCTTTCGCTGCTGTCGGATGCCCGCCGTCTGGAAAGGTCTGTGGCAATATACTTGGCGTGGTAGTCGGTAATCACTCGATACCAACCTTTGCCTCAGTGGCATCGCCAGCCGTTTGCGCCACATATTTTCGCATGAACTCCCTCAAGACTTGGGCGGCTGGGCGGTCACGACGGTGACATGCTGCGAGAAAATCATCTCGCAACTCACGCTCAACCCGAATCCGAAGGCCCGCCTCTTTCCGTGACATTGGGAGAGTGTAGCCAATGGATACACAATACGCTATGGGAAAGTGCCGCCGTTTCGGACCAATCTACAGGCAATCGACGAAGGCTGGGATGCAAGGGGCAGGCACGCCCCTGCTCGCGATCCAACGACGAAACGGTGGCGCGCATCCAATCGGCGGACGGTTGGTCGATGGAGTTGAGGGGAGCGCGAAGGCTCCCTTCATCATGGGGTGTCGGGGAGCAGGAACGCGCCCTGACTGGCGATGCAACGGCCATGCGTTGCGCTGACACATTCCACCCCTGCCGCAATCTGCACCGCAGATCTCGGACGGCATGGGTGATGGATGTGTCAGCCGCCAGAGGGATGCAACGGGAGAGCGCAGCGTCTCCCTTGCCAAGATATCCGGTAATACACCGGACATCTTGCAGTCGGCGTTAGACGCCTGTTTAGCCTAATCGGAGTCGGTAGAACCGACACGTTGTTATTGGATTTGCTTGGGGCGCTCAATCATCCTTGTGCTCCAAGGGCGATTGTCCGAATGAAGGATGCTCCACCGTAGTGAGAATTGCCATGCAGTGCAAAGCCGAACCATCAAAGCGGATCGTTCTCAGCACACTGAGCATCAGGTCGGTCGCGAAAGGCGAGAGCGGCACTATTATTGTCGCGCCGATGTTTGGGACAAGACGTGTCCATATTGTCCGCCAAAGTGTCGATGAGGTTCAAGCGATGCTCGCTGAGGCACGGCGCACGCGCGGCTTGTTTTCAGGAAGCCTCACTTTCGATCTTGTCGAAGCCCAAGATAGCGACTGACGGATCGCCGCGTCGATCAAAATTCGAGATCATCGTCGTTGCTCATGCGCCGAGCGGCAACCAAGGTCAGCACACAAAGGCAGGCAAGGATGATAGAAACACCTGCCAGAATCCACGATGTCCAACTGAACGACAGATATTCGATAAGGTCGAGCACAGTGGAGACTATGGCTGGCTCGGATTGAGCGCGGAGATGATTTGCGCGTGCCGCTGATAACGCAGCTCGTCCAATTCTCGCGCATGGTCATCCGCGACAACGGCTGCGTGGAGCACGATGAATGTTCCAGCCAATGCCGCAAAGTGCGAGCCACCGGCTTGCGCATGTGACGTGCTAGATGTGATCGGAGCGAGCAGGCAGAAAAGTGGCGCAAGACTTGTCAGCTCCGCGCGGTGTTGAGCGCGGTCAGCTTCCAGATCGAGACGGTAAAATTCGGGGTCAATAAGGTATGCGTGATAGGCGGAAATCATTCCGCGAGAATACATGATCGGATCATTAACGTAAACATCTGATTTTTAGACATAAAATATATGAGAGCGCGCTCCCAAAAAATTCCGACTTTCTCCCAAGTCTCTCCCGCCGCTTGATTACGCAGGTCTCCACAGACAATGGAGAACGCATATGCACGACTGGCGAAAATTCAGAATATCCTCGGAACCAAGTGAAGGCCCGAAGCCCGCAATCCAGCTTCCCTCTGACCATGTGATCGGCAGCACGGCGCAGATGCAACGGCTCGCGCGGCTGCTCATCTACATCGACGTGCCGCGTCGCCAAGTGAAAGACTGGATCACGAACACCGTCCACGGCTTTGAGGGTTATGTGGTGGATGGGCGCGGTCGTGATTTCTCGCTCGATGACGATGAACTCGAAGCAGCTTTCAACGAAGCCAGAGACAGGGATAAGGATTATCGTTGGATCAGTGACTTTTGGAAGTGGGCTGATCGAAAGCCACGACAGCGCGCACAGGCGCGCGTCGTGGAGCGGCTGCGCTATCTGACCGCAGCCGCTGCCGTGTATGAATTTCAGTATGGCGCTTTCAGCAACTCGATTTCTTCGCTCAATCCGTTCCACCGGCTCGAAGATTTTGAAGAAATCGAAGATGCCATCGCGTTTCGCGAGCGGCATCGATTCTTCTTCATCGCGAAGTATGAGATACGGGACCGTTTCAAGGTGGCAAACGAATACAAGGTGGATCACAGCCTCAAGGACCGTTCCTTCACCGTGGCTGCCGTGGCGCGCCGCTATGCGCGTTGGTTCCTCACTTACCTCTATCCGTTCATGCCGAAGCGGCTCATCCTCTGGCTGATCGCAAAGTGATATTGCGCGGCGGCGAGCTCATATCGTCGCCGCACGTTCTTTTTCCCGTCTTTCTCCCGCACTCATAGCTGCAGCATGTTTTGACAACTCCACGCCGAAATCACTCGGCAGGAGTCGAATTTTATGAGCACACAATATCAGATTGAATATGACGACGTCGGCTCGCGGCAAGCGAGCACGCGGTCAAACCTTCCGGCGCTCTCGCGTCCGCGAAACGTCGAAGTGATCGATGAACGAAAGCGCAGCTTTCGGATTCCGTCGATCTTGAAAACCGCATCGGTGTTCGCGCTCGGCGCGCTTGCACTTGCTGGTGCAGAAAAATATGCGCCGGACACGTGGCGACCGTCCACCATCATCGGGACATTTGATGCACGTGTCGCCTCCGCTGTAAAGGCAGCGGAACTAAATCAACAGGCGCGCCTCGATGCATGGGCGGCTGAAGCGCGGATCGCTACCGAGCAAAATGCTGAGAGCTATCGCGCAATGATGGCGGCGACCAACGCCAACTATCAGGCCGTCTATGATCGCGCTAAAATCTACGCTGACGCAGCAACGCGGATTCAGGGTGAATATGCGCGTATGCGCATGGCTCAGGCCAATGCGCAGTCGAGCAGCGAAACTGGCATCATCAATCTCGTGCGCTTGTTTGGGCATGGCGCGAACGCACTTGATGCCGGATCGGGCAATGAGGCTTTGGCCTATTCCGATGCGATGTCGCGTGATCTCTCCAACCGCATGACCACGGCGGCAATGGAAGGCTCGCGAATTGATGTGACGGGATGGAACACTGGTATTCCGTCACCGGAATCCGTGCGCGCTGAGATGGGGCGCTTCCGCCCCGTTCCGATTCCGCCGCCGCCCGTGCTGAGCGAACAGCCTGTCACGATGGGCGGTGGCAACTAAAATGCGGGGCGGTCGATTTAGCACGGGCATGAATTTTTTCATGTCCGTGCATCGCCAAACTCTCGAAGCTGACCATGCAGCTCGCGCGCGGGAACGCGCGCGCGCGATGGAAGATGCGATGCGACGCGCGACACCATCGGACGCGCTCGGTCATGGACGATTGGCAACGCTGCGCGATGTAGATGCCAGCGGCCTCTTTGGTGATGATGGAATTTTTCTCGGCGGCCTGAATGGCCGCCTGTTGTTTTATCGGGGCGATGCCCCGCTGATGACTTATGCGCGCACCGGCTCTGGTAAGGGGCGCGATCTGATCCTCCCCAATCTCGCGCATCTCCGTGATCGTTCGCTGATCGTGTGCGATCCGAAGGATGGCGAAAATGCATTCGTGTCTGCTGCACATCGTCGCGACACGCTCGGCCACAAGGTCGTGTTCCTCAATCCATACGGCATCAATGGGGATCATTTCCCCGATACGAAGATCAATCCGTTCAACCTGCTCGTGAATATCGTGCGCAGTGGTGCGCGCATCGATTCCGAAGCATCCGAGATTGCGCACATTCTGATTCCTCGCCCAGCAAAAGAAGGCGACGATCCATGGGTTCGCAATGGGGCACTGCGCCTCACGGCGACAGTGCTCAAATATCTGGCGATCTTCGATCCTGATAACTGCACACCCTCTCGCCTCTGGTCATTTGTGAATTCATCGGGCTTTGATCTCGGCGCGCAATTCGCGCTGATGGAAACCTGCGGCGTTGCCGAAATTGAAGGCAGTGCGGCTGGATTCAATTTCGTCCGCCACGATGCTCCGAAAATGTGGGAAGCATACAAATCTGCACTTGCCGACGCGCTCGCACCATTCGCCCCTGAGGGTGCTCTCGCAATCTCGACCTCGGCAAACGAATTTGATTTGCGTCGGCTCAAGCATGAATTCGTCACTATCTTTCTGATTGTTCCGTCGAGAAAGCTCGCCGCCTCTGCGTCATGGATCGCATTGCAAATCAACAATGCGATTGAAACGGTCGCGGATGAACGCGGTCCGGTGCGCACGAGCCTCATTTTGGACGAATTTGCCCAGCTCCCGCCGATTGAGGCGGTGACCAAAGCGACCCGCTTGTACCGGTCAAAAGGAATCCAGCTCTGGTTCTTTGCGCAGAGCAGATACTCGCTACGCGAGCGCTACCCAGAGGTCTTGGCAAAGGAATTTGAAGAACAAGCGGGCATCGTCACGATGCGATCCATCGGCGAAAGCGATATGATCCGTGATCTTGAATTGTTGTCGGGCAACAAAACGATTCTCAATCGCGGTGTCTCGCATAACGGCGGCACGGTCGAAACCGCTGCCGCCAATCTTGGCGAGTCCAAGCGCAGTGTTTTGCAAGCTGAGGACATCATCGGCCTCGGCCCTACCCGCCAAATCATCAAAGTCGCCACCATGCCGCATTTGATCGTCTCGGACTGCGTGCCGTTCTTCGCTGTCGATCCGTGGAAACGCCAACTCGGCGATGTGCGCGCACTCCATCGGGGAGAATTTGAGTGAGCCGCGTCACACCTAAATTCAACGCGCGCGCATCGCAGACGGCGCGCGAGCCAAGCATCGACGCCAAGCGCGAGCGCGTCACTGAATTTGCGCAACGCTCGTTCGAGCGGTGCAAGGACCAATGGGCCGCGAAGAATTATGATCGCCTCTTGAAGCGCGAAGGCAATGCGCCGTCCCTGCAACCCTCCTTTGCCGTCAATGACCGCAAGGCGCATCTCATGCGCGCGGCGGGCAATCTCGCACTGCAACGCCACCATAAGAACGTCGCCCGCATCAATCGCGTCGCGGATCGCATGATCGGACGCAAGCGTGATGAACTCGGACGATAGGCGCTGAAACCTGCGGATAATGTTGCATTTTTGATACAAATATGCGTATAATTGTAATATAATGGGGCGGAAACTGAGGATTTATTCCGAGTTTCTCCCACAGGCAAAGCACTGACAAAGCAAAATCACTTTCACGCTGCTCGATGTGAGCAAGTTCGTGATGGTGATTGGGATGAATGTCGTTGTTGATGTCACTTCTGCGGAGATGGAACGGTATCGGGCGTTGGTTGCCGATATTGAAGGAATGTCCGACGCACAGAAAGATGACGCCATCATGATTGTCGTCAACATGATGCAAGCCTTCGTCGATGCTGCGTGGGGTCAGCATCCTGTTCAACAAATTGAACTTCAATCTTCTCACAGGCGGGGTGCTTGTGATAAGATTCCGGCTCTTGGAAATGCCAAGCCCGTTGACCTCGGATGCGAGGGCGCAATCACAAAAAATGAAAACGAGGGACTTGCGCCATGAACGAGGCTCAACAGAAAAAAGCTGTCATTTACGCGCGTGTATCGTCTGCGCAGCAGACCACGCGAACCGATGGATTGTCTTCGCAGGAGCAGCGTTGCCGCCTCTACTGCGAACATAAGGGTTATGAGGTCGTCGAGATATTCAAGGACGACATGTCGGGAAGCGTCGCCAAGCGACCCGGTATGGATGCGATGCTCTCCTACCTTCGCAAGACGCGCAAACATTCTCATGTCGTGGTAATCGACGATATCTCGCGGCTCGCTCGCGGGATCGAAGCGCATATCCAGCTTCGCGCGGAGATCGGATCGACCGGCGCATCGCTTGAATCGCCGTCCATCGAATTTGGCGAGGATAGCGACAGCAAGCTCGTCGAAAACCTGCTCGCCTGTGTCAGCCAGCACGCGCGCCAGAAAAATGCGGAGCAAACCCTCAACCGTATGACGGCCCGCGTCGAACGCGGCTTCTGGGCCTTCCAAGCCCCGTGGGGCTATCGCTATGGCCCATGCCCTTCGGGCGGGAAGATGCTCCATCGTAGCGAGCCGGTGGCGTCGGTCATCGCCGAAGCTCTCGAAGGCTTCGCGCGTGGCCGGTTTTCCAGCCAAGCCGAAGTGATGCGGTTTCTGGAATCGCAGCCCGCGATCCCGAAACAGCGCGACGGCACGATGACTATCGAGCGCGTCCATCAGATTCTAACGCAGCCGCTTTATGCGGGCATCGTCACGGTTCCCAACTGGAACATCACACCGCGCATGGGGCAGCATGAACCGCTCGTGACGGTGGAAACCTACAACGCTGTCCAAGAGAAGCTGAATGAGAAGCCGCGCGCGCCCGTGCGCGCCGATCTCAATGAAGCCTTCCCACTTCGTGGTTTCGTGTGTTGCGCTTCATGCGATCAGCCGATGACCGCCAATTGGAGCAAGGGCAAGAACGGGCATTACCCCTATTATCTCTGCCGCCATAAGGGCTGTCCCGATTACGCGAAGTCTGTGCCACGGGCGAAGATCGAAGATGCCTTCGAAACCCTGCTGCAAAGCCTGACACCGGCGCGCCAGCTCGTCGAACTCGCGACCGATGCGTTTCGCAATCTCTGGAATCGCCAGATCATGAAAGCTGGCGAGACTAAGAAGGCGATTGGCGATGAACTTGGTTCAATCGACAAGAAGGTCGCGCAGCTTCTCGACCGGATCGTCGAAGCTGAAAGCGCGGCGGTCATTCAGGCGTATGAGCGGCGCGTCGCCGAACTCGAAAGCCGCAAGCTCCTTCTGCGTGAGCAACTGCTTGCCTGTGACAAGCCTGTCAAAGATTTCGATGAATCGTTTCGAACTGCCTTGCAATTCCTCGCAAGCCCTTGGAATCTCTGGAAAAGTGAGAGCCTGACCGACAAGCGGATGGCCCTCAAACTGACTTTTCCAAGCCAGTTGGCATATGACCGGAAAACAGGTTTTCGAACACCCGTTTTGGCTATGCCTTTCAATATGTTAGGGGACGTTTCGATGCTTGAAAAAGGTATGGCGCGCCCTGCAGGACTCGAACCTGCAACCCCCTGCTTAGAAGGCAGGTGCTCTATCCGGTTGAGCTAAGGGCGCCCTAGTGGGTCCAGGGCTGTTTGCGGTTTGTCGCAAAGTTGTCGGCATAGGATTTGATGATCAACGGCGGCGCCTGCGGCTCGAACAGCTCAAACGCGATGCCATGACGTTCGGCGTAGGCGACGGCCTCTTGCTGGGTTTCGAACTTGAGCCGCACCTGGCCGTTCATGTCGCCCGAACTGGTCCAGCCCATCAGCGGGTCAATCGTGCGCGCAGAGGCCGGCTCGAACTCCAGCATCCAGTCGCGGGATTTGGCCTTGCCGGACTGCATGGCGGTCTTGGCGGGCTTGTAGATGCGGGCCAGCATGATCTCGTCTCCAGTCGTCGGCCGAAGGTGGTCGGGGCGGCAGGATTCGAACCTGCGACCCTCTGCTCCCAAAGCAGATGCGCTACCAGGCTGCGCTACACCCCGGGGTCACCTCGGCGAAGGCCGCTTCTGCCACGGCCCGCGTCGGATCGCTAGTCGTTCCCGAAGAAGGAATGCACCACCTGGTCGCCCGGATCGGCGCTGATTTCGGCGGCCCGGCCCGCGCGCAGCTCCAGAACGCCGCTGGCGGCCCCGTTCGATGGAATCGGCGTGTCCGAATTCGGCGTCGTATTGCGCGCGATCGAGACAATCCGGCCATCCGGCGCGATGTATAGAATATCCAGCGAGCTGGGCGTGTTGTGCATCCAGAACGACTGTTCCTCAGCCACCGGAAACTCAAACAACATCCCCCCGTCGTCAGCCAGCGGCGGTCGATGCATCAGCCCGCGCTGACGCTCCTGATCGTCGTCAGCGATCTCGACCTGAAACGCGTGTCGGCCCGTGTCGGTGACGATGGCCAAGGCTTCCGTTTCGCCGCCACCGGGCGTCGCGGACGAATCAGCGCCGCCGGAACATCCCGCCGTCGCCAGGACGGCGGCCAGGGCGATGGGAACAAGACGCGTGATCCCAGTCATCGGGACCTCCCAGGAAAGCGGCGCCTAGTTCGGCGCGATATCGGCCACCACCAGCCCCTTGGGACCCCTGGCGAACCGCACCTCCACTTCCTCTCCGGGCTGCAGATCGTCAAGCCCGCACCGGCGCAAGGTCTCGATATGGACGAAGATGTCGCTGTCGTCCCCGTCGCGCACCACAAAGCCATAGCCCTTGGTGCGATTGAACCATTTGACCTTCACCCGCTCGGCCGGACCGTCATAGGGCTCCGGCGCCGGTCGGCGCTGGCGCTGCGCGGCCAGATCGCCGCGATCCCGCTTCAGCCCTTCATAGCCCGAACTGCGAAGTTGCGGATGATCGGCGATGGCTTCTCCCGCGCCCAGGTCGATGACGCTGGACACCTGCCAGCCCTTGGGCCGGCGGATCACCTCGCAGGTGATCGGCGCGCCTTCTTCAGCCGATTCGTGACCGCCCTCTTTCAGGCTCGTGACGTGCAAAAGCACGTCCTTCATGTCCGTCACGGACGGATCATCGGGGACAATGAAACCATAGCCCTTGCCGGGATCAAACCACTTCACCCGCCCGCTGATACGCACGCCGACTTCAGCGTCCGCTTCATCCATGCCCTGCCCCGACAATTGTTATTCTCGCTCACGCTGTCACGCGCTTGACGTACCATAACACGGTTTGATGGCGTCAATCATCCGAAGATAACTAATTCCGTTCAGTCGTCAGAGCCCCGCCCGATCGCCGGTTGCGGCCTGGTGCGAGCGGTGGGACTCGAACCCACACTCCCGAGGGATGCGGATTTTAAGTCCGCTGCGTCTACCGGTTCCGCCACGCTCGCCCAGAAGCCCCATCCCTAGGCCAGCGGCGCATGGGCGTCGAGGGCCGCGGCTATGGAGCCGGCCCGCAGGATCGGCCATATGGATCCATGACTTCAGTCCGTCCAGATCGCGATCAGTTCGCCATGTTTCGGCCGATCCCGACGCGCTGGGCCGACAATGACGTTTACGGCCACATCAACAACGCCGCCTACTATGGCTTTTTCGATACGGCGGTGAACGCCTGGCTGATCGAGCGCGGCCTGCTCGACACAGCCGCCAGCGCGGCCATCGGCCTGGTGGTGGAAACCGGCTGCCGATATCACGCGGCCCTGTCCTTCCCCGAAACCGTCGAGGTCGCCCTGCGCGTCGAGGCGCTCGGCAATTCCAGTGTGCGCTACGCCCTGGCGTTGTTCTCGCACGGACAGAGCCAGGCCGCCGCCGACGGCTGGTTCGTCCATGTCTATGTGGATCGGGACAGCCGCCGCCCGGTCCCGATCCCGGACGAAATCCGGGCGGCGCTGCAAACCCTGATCGTCGCTTGATCCAGCCGCCGTCGCGGGCTATGTCCGCGCCTCCCGCCAAAGCGGCCAGGGACGCGTAGCTCAGCGGTAGAGCACCTCGTTCACACCGAGGGGGTCACAGGTTCAATCCCTGTCGCGTCCACCATCCTCATATCGCTCGAGGCTGACGCCTTGAAGTCTATCGACTTTGCGTCCGATGGAGCGCCGCGCATTCCCGTGCGCGACCAGGGCCCTATCCTGTCGCCATGACCGCCGCCAGCCGCTTCACGCCGCGCACAGACATTGCACCTTTTGCACCTTTTGCACCCTGTTTTCCGGGTGCAAAACGCGGCTCAGCGATGGTCGCCCTTGAGCTGGAGGCCCCAAAGGGTTCCCACAACGGCTCCCTTGACCACCGGCAGCGTCCCCAAGGTGATCGCCGCCAACAGCGGCAGGATCATCGCCAGCACCAGCAGCGGGTTCCAGGTCCAGATGAATTCGAACACCAACAGCGGTGCGAGCACCAGGTGCCCGACCAAAACCATGGTGAAGTAGGCCGGACCGTCATCGGCCCGGTACTGGCCATTCTCGTGGCCGCACGAATCACAGACCGGATCGACCTTCAGATAGGATCGAAACAGCCGGCCCTGGCCACATTCGGGGCAGCGCATCATCAGGCCGCGCCGCACGCCTGTCATAACGGGATTGCTCATGCCGGCTAGATAAGCCCTTCGCAGGTGCACACCAAGTCAACTAGTGCTTCAGATCCTTCAGGATCTCGCGCGCGGCGTTGTGTCCGGGCGCACCGGTCACGCCGCCGCCGGGGTGAGTTCCCGCCCCGCACATGTACAGGCCCCTCAACGGCCCCCGATAGTGGCCGTGTCCCAGCACCGGGCGGGCGCTGAACAGCTGGTCCAGGCTCAGCTTTCCATGAAAGATATCGCCGCCGACCAGGCCGAATTTGCGCTCCAGATCCAGCGGCGAATGGGCCTGATACCCCAGCACCGACGCCTTGAAACCGGGCGCATAGCCATCGACCGTTGAGATCATCAACTCAGCCACCGTCTGACGGTGCTGGTCCCAGTCCAGGCCCGGCTCGACATGCTGGCAGAACAGGCTGGCCACATGCCGCCCCGCCGGCGCCAGGGTGTCGTCCAGGGTCGAGGGGATCAGCATCTCGATGATCGGCTTTTGCGACCAGCCATGGCGCCGCGCGTCCAGCCAGGCGTCGTCCATGTATCTCAGGCTCGGGGCCATGATGATGCCGGCGGTCATATGGTCTCCGGCCTCGGGCAGACAGCTGAACCGGGGCAGCTCCGACAGCGCCACATTCATCCGGAACGTGCCCGAGCCAGAGGCGTAGCGCCCGATCCGCTCACGAAAGTCCTGCGGCAACACCGCCGGATCCATCAGCCGCTCATAGAGCAACCTTGGATGCAGATTGCCCACCACGGCCCGGGCCTGGACGCGCTCGCCAGCCTGGGTGACCACGGCCACGGCGCGGCCGCTGTCGGTCAGCACCTCCCTGACCGGCGTATCGAGCCGCACCTCGACCCCGGCTTCGGCGCAGGCTGCGGCCATGGCCTGGGTGATCGCGCCCATGCCGCCGATGGCGTGGCCCCAGGCCCCCTTCTTGCCGTTCACCTCGCCGAAGACGTGGTGCAGCAGCACATAGGCCGAGCCCGCCGCATAGGGGCTGGCGTAGTTGCCGACGATCGAATCAAAGCCGTAGCAGGCCTTGATCGGATCCGATTCAAACCAGCCGTCCAGCCAGTCCCCCGCCGACTTGGTGAACAGGTCCAGAAGGTCGCGCCGGCCCGTCGTATCCAGCCGCCCCATCCGGCGCCCGACGCTCCCCGCCTTGATCAGCTCCGGCAAGGCCGCCAGAAGCCCGCCCTCGGTCAGATTGGGCGGCGCCTTGAGCACCAGATCGCGCAGGACCTCCGCAATCGCCTCCAGCCGGTCGGCATAGGCATCCAGCCGGTCGGCGTCCTTCGGCGAGAACTTGGCGACCTGATCACAGGTCAGCCCCTCGCCCGTCAGCAGATACTCGCGATCATTCAGCGGCAGAAAATTCGACGCCCGCCGCTCCACGACCTTCAGCCCATGCCGGGCCAGCTCCATGTCCGCGATCACGCGCGGGTTCAGCAGGCTGACCGTGTAGCTGGCCGTCGAATTGCGGAACCCTGGATGGAATTCCTCGGTCACCGCTGCGCCGCCGACGACGCCGCGCTTCTCCAGCACCACGACCTTCAGCCCGCGCCGAGCCAGATACCAGGCGCAGACCAGGCCGTTGTGCCCGCCCCCGATGATGACAACGTCCACCTGGCTCATGCGGCCCTGTGTGCCCGCCTTCTTCCCAAAGCAAAAGGCCCCGGGTTTCCCCGGGGCCTTAGCAAGTCGTTTGGCTTTGAGCCGATCCTTAGTCGAGGATCTTGGCGACGACGCCGGCGCCGACGGTGCGGCCGCCTTCGCGGATGGCGAAGCGCAGGCCCTGGTCCATGGCGATCGGGGTGATCAGCTCAACTTCCAGCTCGGCGTTGTCGCCG